>Ga0208953_1001429_pt1 | contig 13713 bp, 12 predicted proteins | sample RifOxyB2_FD_184033 | JGI IMG/M metagenome (GOLD analysis project Ga0208953, IMG submission 184033) | Groundwater microbial communities from Rifle, Colorado - Rifle Oxygen_injection B2 (SPAdes) | ecosystem: Environmental > Aquatic > Deep subsurface > Groundwater | place: USA: Rifle, Colorado... | reverse complement strand
GGAGGCTTTCTTAAGCAATCATAGTGTTAATGACTTTACAGAAAGGATGGTGCAGGCTCAAAACAAGCTCTTTAATGGCATCTTCCCCTAACTAGATTTCAGGGACATTCTTGTATTGGAAAATACTATAAAGCAGACAGAATGGAGTAATGTGTAATGTGAATAGAGAATAATAAATTCTCATTACCCTTTGCCATATTCCCATTACTATTTGTATTTAATAACCGGATTATCCGGATAACGCACATCCACATAGACAACACTAGACCAGCGGCCGGCCATCACCGGCAGAAGAGCTTTGAAAACCTGCATCTTTTTTTGAATATCATTATAGTCTCCAAGTTTTACCCGCAGAACATCATCAAGAAGCAAAGTTATATTATCAACTCCAGCCAGCTCAAGACGAATATTTTTTAGATCGAGAAAACGAGCCAGCTTAACCACTACTTCCAGGACAACCCGAGCAATTTTATTATCCAAACGATCGACCTTTAAAACCGCGGCCCGATCCATACCGGCAATCACCGGCAAATCAGGCAAGTTGGGAATATTTAAACTTAAGTTGGGATTGCGATTTAAAACATAGCCTTGTTCATCAATAAAAAATGATTGATCCGAAAACACAATAGCTGCCACTGGTTGACGCTCTTTAATATTGATTAAAATAGTGGCGGGAGGAATACGATAAATATTGAAATCAGAAATTGCCGTAATACTTTTTAAGTTTGATTTTGTTCTAGACAAATTGCTAAAAAATAAGTTGCCCGAAAGTGGCACACTAGCCATGGTTCTGATCTCGTTAGCAGATAACATCTGCGTACCATTGACGACAACATATTTAATCTGCCAGATTGGCAGCGAGAGGATATAGTAAGTTAATCCGATAAGTAAAATCAGAAAAAAAAGCCAGACAAATAAACGGCCTTTTCTGCGACGCCGACTCTTAGTAACTTTTCGCTTCCTTTTTACCACTAGTATGCACTTTCGAGGATTCTAACAACCAACTCATCAAAGGAAATTCTCAAATGAGCAGCTTCGGCCGGCAGATCGGACTGGTCGGTCATACCAGGAATAGTGTTAACCTCGTGAACATAGGGAATTTGATCCTGACCAATAATCATATCTACGCGAGAAACACCGTAACAACCCAAAGCACGATGGGCTGCCAGTGCAATCTCTTGGGCTTTTTTAGTTGTCTCTGGATTTAAACGAGCCGGCAAAATAAATTCTGTTAGCCCGGCAGTATACTTAGCTTCATAATCATAAAATTCATTCTTAGTCACCAGCTCTAAAATCGGCAAAGCCTGCAGATCTTGATACTTGCCCACCACTCCAACGGTAATTTCCTGCCCAACAAGAAACTCTTCCACAAAAACAGCTTTAAACTCGGCCACTGATTGCTCTAAAGTCTTTTCGAAGCCTTCCCAGGTCTTAATCTTAATTACGCCCAGGCTAGAACCTTCGGACGTCGGTTTCAAAATGATCGGCAACTTAAACTGTTTTTCAATCTTAGCCACTTCTTCTTTTATGTTTTCACTGGCATCAACTTCCAAATATTTGGCGGTAGGAATGTTTTCCGCTACAAAAACTCTTTTTGCTGCCAATTTATTCATCGCTAAAGCTGAAGCCAAAACTTTTGAGCCGGTATAAGGAATACCAGCTAGCTCTAGCATCCCCTGCACTACCCCATCTTCACCAAAACGACCATGCAAAGCAATATAGACAATATCAACTTGTTCTTTTTTTAGCTTAGAAATCAAATCATCATCCAGATCGGAAGATATTACGTTGTATCCCTGGGATTTAAGAGAGTTAAGAACATTTTTTCCCGAGCGCAGTGACACAGCCCGCTCACCAGAGCGCCCCCCCATCAACACACAGATTTTTTTGTTTTTTAAGTTTGGCATTGAAAGCATTCTAGCATAAAAAATCTATGACCTCACCTACCCTCCTCACCACCATCTACGTTAAAGCCTCTATGAATAAGCCGGGGGTGAGGTGTGTAAACATGTTCGAGAAATTAGAAATTAGAGGCAAAAATGAAATCCCGACCTATTTTCGTCGATATATATATAGAAAAGACATTCCCTATTTAGAGGAGGATTTATTACGTGGAAGCGGGTAGTTTTATTCCTAGAGATGCTGGGGTTTCACCATACGGACCGCCATCATCGTCCAACAATTATTCTAATAGAGATGCTGGAGTGGTTGGCGTTTCAACTGTAGACTCGGGCCTCCAAAGTCAACCTCAAACAAGCTCAATAACTGTCCCCTCAGTTTTAAGACAACAAAAACTTCCTCTTGGTTTAGAGAAAGAATTACCCCTTAACTTGTACCTTAAAGTTGAAGTAAAGAGAGGGGGCACAGTAGCAATTCTATCCAGAGGAAAAGAAAGGATCGTTTTTTATTCTTCAAAAGAAGCAGAAACAAACATCCAGCATAGCTTTTTTTTCCGCGAACGAAAAAGAATCCCTTCTTCCAATCGTATTGATGATAGCAATACCTTGATCAAATTGGGGCAAATTTTTGAGGTAATGAGTTTTTTAAACAAATTTATTCCTCAAAATAAAATTAGTCGCGTTGAAATAGTTAACAATCCAGCTAAACAAAATATCTGTCAAGGCTTCTATCTGCGGAGCTCAACCATAACCAACCGTCGTGCAATAGCAATATATCTCGGTCACTATATCCCTCAAACAGCTGCCCATGAGATGGGACATGCTATTTTCGATGCTTTACACAATAACCCTGACATTGCTAAGAAAGATCACTTCTGGCAACTCCTCTACTACTGGCTACTATCTAACAATCAAAACTTCGCTTTATTCAAAGACTCCTCCTATTCAAAAAAGTGTCCCAATGGTGGACATCCCTGGGATGATGCTGGTGAATTTTTTGCCAGTCTCACAAATATCATGCTTTTCGACTATGAAAAACTCACTCAAGCATTAGATCAACCAAACCTTAGCCCAGAAACAAAAGAATTAGGGAAACTTGCCGTTGCTTATTTCAGAATGATTCTCCAGGGCAATTTTGATCCTGACAAGCATCCTTTAAAGGGAACTATTGCCATGAACAAACTTTTTCAAGCACTCTTAGAAAACTATCTAATTTGCTCAGATATGACAGGAACTTCTAACCGGTTTTCCAGCACTGCGCCGATAGCAGTAAGAAAAGGGATGAAAGCTTTTATAAATGAAAATCCCTTCTGGTATAAAAGGACAGCTGATTTCGCTCTTGCAAAACTAAAATCAGGGGACCCAAAAGGACAGCTTGCAACAATAGGAGAAATTGCAGATCTAAAGGTAGCAGACTTTAGGTTTATCGATCCTTTAATTAGTGCTGCCCAAAATCCACACAAAAATTATTTTGCAGCCCTTTATATAAAGCATTGCATCCTAAGTAATACGAAAATTATTGATGACTTTTTATTAGCAGCCTTGGTTCATCAAAACCCAGCAGTTCGCTCGATCGGTTTCTCTATACTGCACGATAAACCCAAACACAAATTCGGAGCTGAGGCTACTAGTTTAATGAGACTCACTTTTCTCTCGAGAGATAAAAAATCTGAGGCACCAAGAATTGACCTAGTTCTTCTTAGCGCCCTAACAAAGCTAGACAAACGTTTTGGCCAACTAATAGAAGGAAAAAACAGTGAGGTGACCGACGAAAAGTTCCTTTCTCTGCTACTTGATAATCTAAGGGGTAAACATAGAAATATAATAGTTGATGTCATTAAAGCTCTAAGCAAAGGTTCTTCAAACTTTCTCGCTTGCTTTATGACTGTAGGTGCTAAACATAAAAATGCTAGGATACGTTATTTTATTGCCAGTAAACTTGCGGTTAAAATAGGCAAAGAGACTGGCAATTCAGCACTTATTCTAGGACTACTTCCAATAATGTTTGCGGACTCAAATATCAAAATAAAACAAGCAGCGATAAAATCTTTTAGTCAGACAAACGCTCTTATGCAAGCTCAAAACATGGTTGCCACAACAACGACCCAAACTAAAAACTAATAACTTTCATTCCCCACACTTAAGTGTGGGGTCATCAGTCAAACTACAACACAAGATCAAAAAACAAAATCTCCTGCTGATTTAACTGGCTTTTCTTCACCACCCGACCAAAGGGATCAATTACCGCAGAGATTCCTGTATTGCCAACCTGGACAAAATACTTACGATTCTCTACTGCACGCAAGATCCCCGCATTTAAATGAATATAAGCTGCTGCCGAATCACCGAACCAGGCATCATTGGTTATGGTTAAAATAAAATTGGTATCCTTGCCTACTTTCTTTTCCATCGTGTCAGGAAAAGTGGATTCAAAACAAATTGCCGGCGCGACTTTTTTACCAGCGACAGTAAGTGATCCGGAGGCAGGCCCAACACTGTAATCATTAGCAAAATAACCAACTTTCTCAAGAAAAGAATAAAGCACACTACGAAAAGGCAAATACTCACCAAAAGGAACTAAGCGTTGTTTGTCATAGCGCCCAACAATTTGACCAGCTGGGGAAAGACAAACCAGCGAATTATAAAAACTGCTCCCCTCATAGTAAGGGGTTCCGATCAATAACCAAGCTTTAGTTTGTTGCGCCAACTGCTTTAGTTTAGCGGAATAATATTGATCATTAAGCAGATAAGCAAAAACAGAAGTTTCCGGCCAGATAATTACTTTGGCTCCCTGGGCGGCTGCCAACCTACTCATCCCCACTTGATGATCAAACATCCAGCCTACTTTGGCAGAATTTAATTTGTCCGACTGTTTAATGTTGGGTTGGATCAAGGCTAACTTTAAAGCGCTCAACTTAGATTGTGGCTGGGAATCAACAAGCTGCCAGTTACCATAACCAATAGCCAAAACAATGAACAAAACCGCCAGAATAAGATAAAATCTGTTTTTACCCTCTTGCAAAAAAGCCGTGACCGCTAAATTAAAGAAAACAACTAAGGCACTAATCCCATAAACTGTCAAAAGTCCGGCAATCTGTAGCAAAGTCAGAAATTGTACCTGGGAATAGCCAAGATCTCCACAAGTCAAACCAAATGATCCGGAAGCCCGTAACCACTCAACTCCCACCCAAGCCAAGCTAATTAACAACCCTTGAACAACTAAATAGTTTTTAACCAGACGCTTAACTAAACAAAACAAAAGTCCAAACAAGATGATAAACAAAGTTTGAAAGAAAACTAGACAAACAAGACCAAAAACACTCCACCACCCCACAAAAGCAGAAAGGGACTCAAGCCAAAACAAATGCAAGCCAAAAAATGATATCCCAAAGAAAAAACTAACCAGCAAGCAACTCCCCAACCGTTTGGTTCGAGATAAAACCAGGAAAAACGGTACCAGGGCTAGCCAAGCCAACCCAAAGAGATTAAATCTAGGAAAAGCCAGCGCTAATAAAATTCCCGACAAGACTGAAAAAAATATCTCTCCTAAAATTCCGTGTCTGCCCGTATTGTTCTGCGTATACCCGTGTATCTCCATTATTCTATCTCCACCTTACAGTTTACAATATCTAAGCTGCCATCGATACTTAAATCTTGCCCATCAGTGATAGTTGTCACTGATCCGGAAGCCTTGGCAATATAAGCATTAGTTGAAGTTAGATGATCAGCCGGAATTTTGGCCTGTCCATCAGGCCAAGGCACACTAACAAAATCATAATAGATATAATCCGGGATTGTGCTGCCAAAGATCCTCTCCAACTGAAAAGTAAAATTAATTGTATTGTTAATGCTGCCCAAAGTTGCCAAGGGCTCTCTGGTAGTCGTTTGGTTAATCACAAACGGTCCTTTGGTTAAGAAATAACCGCCCGGGTCAAGCTCAATATAACCTGACCAGGTACCAAAGTAACTACTATAGTAGGCTTCTGCTGTCCCCAGCTGAGGAGTCATACCTGGTTCAAGAAATTCTGGAGAATTATTATTAATATCCGGATATGGTAAAGGAACTTTAAGTCCGGAACCGGAACTCAAGACCAAAAAGTAACGGTTACTATTCAGAGCCATTGTGTCACGCAAGGTAACGGTTACGGACATCTGCTCACCATATGCAACCCTGGGGGTAACGGTGCGAGCACACCCGCTAGTTAAGATTACCAGTGCCAAAACAAAAACAAAGCCTCTCATGCGTCTAATATCTCCTGATTATCTGCTCTTGGTTATACTTGTTAAATTCGTTATCAAAGCCCTGATAATAAAAACCTCGACCAGGATCAAAACCAAAGGGTTCTCCCGGCATGGCTTTAAGCGTAAAAACAACACTAAATTCCCGGCGATAAGCCGAGTATCGGTATTTTAACTCCCAACAATGGAGATCCTTTACCAATAATATATCACGGATCTGAAACTGTCTGGCAGCGGAATCATAAACCTGATTAAAACGGACTTTTAACTGGTTAGGCTGTTTTTCCAAAAAAACCAAGTCATAAATTGCACTACCTGATTTTACTCCGCCAACATTCAAATCAGAAGTAGTGGCAACGCTCATCATTAAAAACGAATATGGAGAAAAACTCAAACCATTAACTAAATCCTTATAGCGCCTATTTTCTATGTCCCAACCGGTATTAAGGTTCCAAATTAATTGATTATTGGGAACAATTCTTAAATTAGACATAACATCAAACCATTTATCTGTTTGCCAATTAAAGCCACCGGTAGTTGTCCAGTTTACATTATTGAGATAATACAACGTTAAACTCTCACTGATATTATGATATTTAGTTCCCACGGCATCAAAAAAGAAAGGGCTATTTCCATCCGTCAGGCTCTTTTGATAATTAATTTTATTCTTGAAAAATCCCCCCAACATAGTATTCAGAGCAACACTTTCCTGATAAACATACATTTGGTCTCCTGGAGAATAAAGGCGCTGATCAACTGAAGCTCGTAAATCTGCTTGAGTTCCTAAAATCAAATTTAGGCTGCGGGTGGCATTGAGCGAAGCGCTGTAGCGATCAGCAGTAAAATCACGGTTGCCAACTAACAAGGGAACATATTTAACCTCATGATAGCGACCAAAACTAAAGCTTGGCTGCAGATTAAATAGCTTGAGGTCATATTTATTTAACGTGACACTAAGTTCCGGTTGTTTTTCCAAGTACTGCCAAGAAGAGTCCCCAGTATAGGTGTCCTTATCCAAATCATAGTACCAGTTAGAAAGAATGCTCCAGCTTCCCCAGTCTTCCTTCCCTGCCAGAACAATTTCCGGCTCAACCCGCTCATCACCAGGTTGCCCAGCAGCGGCAACACTATTGTAGTAGTTTACCTTAGTAGTTAAGGTAACTTTGTCACTCCAAAGTGGCCGACGATGGTACAAACGCTGGGACGCCCTAATCCAGTTTGGGGCTTGGGTAGAAAAATCATAGTTGGCGTAATAATTAGTCGTAATCTTCTTGTCATATTGATCAAATTGCAAACCATACTTTTCCGTAGCTACCTGACGGTCTGACAAAGTGTTAACTTTTAGGTTCCATTGCGACTGATTCTTATAGCCCAAGTTTAGGCCAAAGCCAGTTTGCTCCCTGCGGCCTGAGGGAATCATATAGGTTGAGGTATAGCTATGATTCAGCTCTAAATCGGTCCATTGATCCAGCTTCTTACGATGTTGTACCCTAGTCACCCAATCAGAAATCCCCGTATCTTGCTCATCAAGATGATAAAGATAATAGGTTCCTGCGCCCAAGCCTAAAAGAGTATATGGATTTTCCACCCCATAACCTGTCCCCTTTACAGACATCGCATCCAGATAAAGTATCCCGTAAGGATAGCCCCAACTTGATTTAATAAAATAGCCCTCAACTTTATTATGGCCAAACTCCCAGTTTCTGCGCTTTTCTTTGCTTAAGTCATAATACATATAGGGAACCCAAAGCACAGGCATTTTTGCCAAATATAAAGTCACACTGTGGCCTATTACCTTATCATTGGGATAATACTCAACCTTATCGGCCGCGATAAAATAATGTGGTGAAGAGTAATCGCAGGTTGTGGCCGTCCCAGCCTGCCCGATCATCTTACTTTTAAAATCCTTGAGCTGATCAGCTGTTAGAAAAAGCTGGCCGGAAATTTTTGCGGGAGAAGCCTGGCCTTTAAAATTAGAAAAAGTTGAGGTTTTATCATTGGCATCATAGCAAAGATAGCTGGCAGAGGTTTTGTATTCCGCGGCAAACACTCTAACCTTGCCTTCCGCGGTCACAATATTAGTAGCCGAGTCCATGCACAAGAAATCAGCCATGATAGTTGTTTCCTTAAAGCGCACCTCAACAGAACCAGAAGCCACTATTTGGCCGGTCTCCTCAACATAATGAAGCTTTTCGGCTTTGACATTAACGGGGATTTCTTGGGCAATCGTGGGCAAGATAAAGCAAAGAAGAAACATACTAGCCAAAACAATCCGGGGGTTAACTTTCTTTAAATTAATAATTAAATAATTAACAATTAACAACGTTGTATGCCTTCGGCATGTCATTAGATATAATAATTAAAGAATCCCTGCTATTAATTGTTAATTGAAACATTGTTAATTTGGTAGTTATTTAGTCTGGCACTTTGTATCTTAATCTTTGTTCCGCCAAATCACTTAAAACCCCAAAGCTGCCAATCTTTTTATAAAGCTTAAGAGCTTCTTCAACTTTCTTTTGCAGATAGGTAACGTCACCAAGATTGATACAAACTGCCTCCAGTTCCGGATCAATAACTTTAGCCTTTTGCAGTTCTTGATTGGCTTTTTCAATTTGGCCCAGCAGAAAATAGACAACCCCAAGATTGTTATGCAACACAACAGAATTAGAATCAAGATGAACGGCTTCTTCCAGCTTTAGTCTGGCTTCTGAAAAACGCCCTTCCTTAGCCAGAGAAACAGCCAGGTTATTAAGAGAAACAGGAAACTTACTATCTAACTGCACAGCCAAACCAAACTCTTCTAAGGCCGCTTTATACATGCCCTTCATAAAATATTCCCAGCCAGACAAGTTGTATTTTTGGCCAAAAGATATATTGACATCTTCTTTGCCGCCCTTGCGCCCTGCTTTTGCTTCTCGACCCCACAGGGCAATTATTTCCCCCTGATCACTTCTAGAAACAACCATTAACAAGGCCTTGTTGCGAATACTATTGAGACTGGTCACCTTAAGATATTTGACTTTTTGTCTTAGATCACCAAAATCAATATCTTCCTGCAGAATACTTTCATAGACTTTTAGAGCCTTAGAAACATGTCCTTGGGCCTCTAAGGTTGTACCCAAATTAAGTTTGACCGTTCTAGCAAAATCAGCAATCTCAGCCGAGGATAACTCCAGCGCTCGATTAAACTGAGCCGCAGCCAGATCATAACGCCCTTCTCTCCTGTGAATTGAGCCTAAGAGGTTGCAAGCAAAAGGCGCCCTAGCCTGATCCTTGAGGGCCAGCTGTAATTCCCGCACAGCCTCTTCGCGCAGATCTTTTAAAATAAACATTTTAGCCAAATCAAGGTGCAAAGAAACCTTCCATTGATCAGTAATAAGTTTTTCCTTGCATTCTTTAATTTCCCTCTCTAACTCAAGCTCTTTAACCTGACAGTATTTTTCCTGGACCTCAAGGTTATAGGGATCCATGGTTAAAACCTGCTTTAAAACCTCCATTGCTTTGCGGCAGGATTTTAATTGAAAATAAGCCTCACCCAAGAGCAGATAAGCGCTGGTATATCTTTTATCCAAAGCAATTATTGACTGGGCCTCTTGAACTGCCTTTTGTAGTTCCCCCTTAGCTAGATAAGCCTTGCCCAAAACTACGTTAGCCTGAAATAATTGCGGCTGGCTCTTAACAATATCACGACATTTGTTAACAACTATCTCTGCTGTGCCGGCATCAACCCGCAACATATTTTCAAATTCGGCCAAAGCCTCCCTAACTTGGTTTTTATATAGAAAAGCTTCGGCCAAATAAGTCCGGGCTAAAATTTGATCGGGACAAAAAGCTAAAACTTCTTGATATCCCTTAATCGCTTGATCAATAAACTCTGGTCGAGTTTTAAATAGATCGTGATAGGCCTCTACTGCTTCACTAAAATTACTCTGGCTACGTTGCGCACTAGCCAAAGCCAGGGCAACTTCGGGATGGCCAGGATAGTTTTTTAAGATTGCTTTGAACTTAGCAATAATTTCTGGCCGCTTGTCCGAATCCAACCTGATTACTTCTTCAAGTTTAATTACAGCTGCTTCTGGATTAAGAGAACGAACATAAATGTCAGCCAAAACCTCACGGATATAAACATTGCCTTCTAACTTTTTAAGCAAGCCTTCCAGTTTTGTAATTACCTCTCGACTAACTTCCGGGTCATTGGAGAACATGGCCTGATAGCGTTTTGCAGCCAAAACATAATCTTCAATTCGAGTATAAAGATCCCCTAAAACACGCAGAATTTGTTTGTCGCCAATCTTAACAGTTAGTATTTCTTCGTAAAACTTTATGGCGTCTTCCGTCCTGCCTTTTTCCATGTAGGCTCCAGCCAAAATCTCAATTAGGGCCACATCCTTAACCCCTTCTTGAAGTGATTGTTCCAGCAGGGTGATCGCATCGTCAAGCCTTTCTTGTTTAACATATATTTTCCCCAGCAGATTATAGGCCTCCACACTCTTAGGGTCTGATTCCAAGGCCTCTTCCATTTCTAAAAGCGCCGCATCAATATCTCCTCGAGCAAAATAAAAGCCGGCCAGAGAAAGCCGGGGACCAATCTTGTTGAAATCCTTCTTAATCTCTCTTTCGTAATCTAGGAGGATGTCGGCATAAACATGGGGACAAGCCCGCAAAGCCTGGGCATAATAATCTTTCGCCATTCTATATTGGCCTGAGTCTAGATAATGCCAAGCAACTTTTCTTAATGCCCGAGGATTATTGGGATCACTACGCAGCTCTTCTTTGACTTCATTTAAATCTAACATTAAAACACCTTTTATAATTTATTTTCCCAGCCAAGCAATAACAATCCAAATATAACAAAAGATATCTGGGGAGTAAAGGCCGCAATTGCCGGACTAACTATCCCTCCCCAACCCAGCGAGCGGAAAACCGAAGCAAAAACATAAAAAGTAAACATAAACACAATCGTCACAATCAGTCCCCAGGTCCGGCCGGAGCGTGGTGACGGCAAAGAAAAAGGAATCCCGATCAAAGCAAAAACAAAACAAGTTAAGGGAACAGAATATTTCATCAACAAATCTGTTCTTAATCGATTGGTATTGCCCCCCCCCTTCTCTAAAATGTCAATCATGCCACCAAGTTCTTTACTGTTCATTTCCTGAGAATCTTTCTGCTGGGCAAAGTTTAAAACATCTTCGGAAATATTAAGTTTCATATCAGAAAAAACTGCCTCATATTTAAGAAAACCCTTCTCGTCATATTTATGAATCACTCCCTGTTCAAGCTGCCAAATCCGGCCGGAAACCTTGGCCTTATTAGCCAGGATCACGCGGGGATATTTTTCTTCTGTCACTTCATAAACCATCACATTGTCCATGGTTTTATTCTCCAGATCCACGCGTTTGGCATAATAATGACGATTATAAGCATCTTTAAAAAAAACGTTCTCTTTTATGCCAGGTAGCGGTTGCTTGTAAATAATCTGACGAATAATCTTTGTCGCTAAATAGTTGGCTTGGGGCACAATTTTCTCATTAGTAAAAAAAGCGATTATGCTCACAACCAGGCCAAAAAAAATAATCGGTTTAGCTAGATCAAAAAGGTTTACCCCAGAGGTTCGCAGGGCAATAATCTCACTATCTTTGGAAAGCCTGCCCAGAGCCATCGTGGTAGCAAATAAAGTGGAAACCGGAAAGGTTAAAACCAAAATAGAGGGCATCTTAAAAATTAGCAGTTTTAAAACAGCTAACACTGGCACCCCTTTATTGATAATGAGATCAGCCATGGTAAAAAGCAGGTCAACCGCCATTACCAAAACAAAACCAACCACACCAACAATAAAGGGACCAGACATTTCGGAAAAAAGGTATTTATTGATTACCTTCATTCAGTTTCTCGGCGTCGTTTAATCTCTCTCCTTCTAGCGGCCTCTTTGCGCTTGCGTCTGCGTTGAGAAGGTTTCTCGTAAAATTCGCGTTTCTTGATTTCGTCAATTACTCCTTCTCGGCGAATCTTGGTCTTAAACTTTCGCAAGGCTTTTTCTAATTCCTCGCCTTTTCGAACTTCAACCCTAGTCATTTCCTAGCCCCCTTTCGTTTCCTGTTTATAATCATATTCCAGACAACACATCAAGCGTCCGCACATACCGGATGTCTTTGTTGGTGACAACGCCAAGCCCTGTTCTTTAACCATTTTCACCGTCACATGCTTGGGCTTCTCCAGCCAAGACGAACAACACAACCCCCGACCACATGGCCCCATACCACCCAACATCCGCGCTTCGGCCCTTGGCGAAACCTGGCTCATCTCCACCCGCGCCTTGAGCGTGCTGGATAAATCACGAGTTAAATCACGCAAATTGTCGATTTTCTTGCTCTTACTCACTTTATAATAAACCACTACCCGATTAGTATCAAATAGATATTCTACATTAACAATCTTAATTTGGAGTTCGTGTTCTTTGATTTTTTGATTAGCCACCACAACAGCTTTGGCTTCCAAATCAGGAATTTCCCCTGCCTTGGCAATATCTTGAGCAGTAGCATAACGAATTACTTTCTTGAGTTTTACATCCCGAGCCAGCCTCTTAGCTATTGTCCGCTCAGAGGCAATAATCTCACCAAACTCAATGCCCCGATCTGTTTGCACCACCACCGCCGCACCCGCTTTAATTGATCCATCACCGGAACCGGTAATCGGACATAGTCGGTCAAACTTTCTCAGCTTGATAGCAAAATATTTATTTTCAGAATTACTATTCAACCCTAGCCTCCCCTAATTTCAAACACATATTGTCTAAAACCAGTTTTAGATTAGCACGTCTCTTGATCTGGTGCAAAGCAGTTAGAATGATTTTAGCCTGTCTGGCATTAACAAGTTTATAACGGCAAAAATGAGCCAGATCATACAGTCTTTCCTCAATTTTTTCCTTTTCCTTGCTAAGCTGAGCTGACAAACGCAATAAACCAAACATGCCCAGATCTTTAACCTTAGTCAGCTCTGCACAGACCACATTCAGTTCTTCCGGCAGTTGCCAGTCTAGTTTTTTCTCCGCAAAAATAATTTTTTGACACCGTGACAAAATAGTCGGCAAAATCTTATCTCCACGAGCAGCTAGCAAAATAAAAACCACTCCGGGAGCTGGCTCTTCTAAGGTTTTCAAAAAGGCTGCCGCAGCTTGATCGGTCAAACTGTCTGCGTCTTCAACGATTAAGACCAAATATGGACTGACTGAAGGACCATAACGCACCCATTTTTGGAGTTCCCGAATCTGTTCAATCTTGATAAGTTTTCCTTCCGGCGCCAGAAAAAATTTATCTTGCTTCTTACAGCCCAAAGAATCGGCAAAGCCTTCTGCTGTCTCTTTTTTGCCCACACCGGGCGGACCGACAAATAAATAAGCCCCTGCAACACGGTCATTTTTTATGATGCCTGTGAGGATTTTTTCTACCCTATTCATAGTAAACCTCTTAATGTTAATAATTCCATCTCGAAGCTCCTAAATGAACCGTGCTCGCGAATTTCCCGCACACGGCTCTGCAATACACGATTTTCAGTAAGTATTATATATGGCATAGGTAAG
>Ga0208953_1001408_pt1 | contig 13932 bp, 9 predicted proteins | sample RifOxyB2_FD_184033 | JGI IMG/M metagenome (GOLD analysis project Ga0208953, IMG submission 184033) | Groundwater microbial communities from Rifle, Colorado - Rifle Oxygen_injection B2 (SPAdes) | ecosystem: Environmental > Aquatic > Deep subsurface > Groundwater | place: USA: Rifle, Colorado... | reverse complement strand
TGGAAATGAAGAAGTTATACAAAGATATATTCAAAAACAAGGGGGAAAGGATTATAAGCAAGTTTATCGAGATCAACTTACATTATTCGACGGACTGGTTTAACGAGCAATGATACCTCGTCAGCTTGCTGCGAGGTAGTTCATTAATCATTCCAATTTTATATAATGAGATTTATGGCTGGTTAGGTCCGTTGTTTACGCTTTTTATGGCTTGTTATATTTGGTATTATATTTTTTGGCTACCGAGTCGGCCTGAACGCGGTTAATTTTATGGACATCAACATTTCGTTTCATCTTCCAATATCACCGTCTGTTTTAGCATTAAGTGTTGTTTTTTTAGTTAATTTATTGCTTGCGTGGAGAGTTTGGCGCAGTAACAGCAAACACCCGGTAAATATTTTTTTCGCCTTAACGATTTTGATGGCAGGTTTATGGACGTTTGGTTTGTTAATCGAGGCCTTCTACATTGGTGCCACGAATGTTAGTGGTTTTCTTCGTTTTATTCATTTTGCTCCGATTCCGGCAGTGTTTTTCTTTTATTTATTCACCTACTATTTCCCGTATAAAACTTATAAATTGGCAAAAGGACAAGTTATTGCATTGTTGTTTTTTACTGCTTTGGTCAGTGTTATTGTGGTAATGCCTGGTTTAATGATTGCGCCGGAAGTTCCGCGGGTAAATACCTTACGCCCCTATTATGATTACTCGTTATATATAATTTTTGTTTTCTATTTTATAGTTATCGCGATTTTGGCATTTTGTAATTTATTTTTTAAATATCGTAAAAGTGTTGGTATCTGGCGGCACCGATTAAGACAAGTTATTATTGCTACTTCTGTCGCTTTTGTGGGTGGCAGTATATGTAATTTGCTCATACCATTTTTTTTGAACAGGTATATTCTTAACGGTTATTTGGCCCCAATTTTTACAATTTTTACGGCTTTTTATATTTGGTACACTATTTTCTGGAAACCAAATCAACCCGAGCGAGGTTAATTTTATGAATGAAAATTTAAATCTTTCTTTATCAGTTCCTTTCTCTTCGATTATTATTACAATATTGGCGATAGTTTTTGTAGTTGATCTAATTTTGGCTTGGCGGACGTGGATTAGCAATCGCAAGCATCCGGCAAATATTTATTTTGCTTTAACGATTTTAATGGTGTCGTTTTGGACATTGACTATTATGCTGGGCGAACGGGTCTTTAATGATCCTTTTTTGATTAGCGTGTTTATACGAGGTTGTTATTTTTTTGCCACCTTGTTAATTTTCTTTTTTTATATTTTTACTCATTATTTTCCCTATAAAACATCCAAATTATCTCTTATCTCATTTGTGTTTTTATTATTAAGCACTATCTTTATCGTATTTATTTCTATATGGCCCAATATACTAATAGCTGGTCGCGTCTTACCGCAGAATAGGTTTAATCCGGAGATTAGTTTATTTTGGCATTTGGTCTTTGCGTTATATTTTTTAACTATGGTTGTTTTGTCGTATTACAATTTGTTTGTAAAATATAAAAAGAGCGGCGGTATTTGGCGCCAAAGATTAAGGCAAGTTATAATTGCTACCTCGGTCGCTACCGTAGGAGGTAGTATATTTTCTTTATTGATACCGATTATCCATAGTGAAATTTTGGACTGGTTGGGGCCCATATTTACGCTCTTTATGGCCGCGTACATTTGGTATTATATTTTTTGGCTACCGAGTAGGGTGGATAAAAATTAGGTAGTTAGATTGTGCTTAAGAAGTGCGTGCTGGACGCAAGTAGACGGCGTTAAAGGTGTTTGGCTTTTAGAGCAACGGATACAACAAAAAAGACCTTAAATTTTAACGCAAATAATATGAAACAACACGAAGCAGTAATAAAAATAATGGAACAAAATGGTGGATTTGCGACGCTTGGCTATCTGAACCAAGAAGTTTTGAAAGTGCCAATGGTAGAGTGGAAGACGAAAACGCCTTTTGCGAGCATTCGCCGTATTGTCCAAGACGAAAGGTTTTTCTTTAAGATAAAGCCCGGCCTCTGGGCATTGCTTTCACGCAAAGATAAACTTCCGGCAGAGATTTACCCAACGACAATAGTTCCTAAAGCAGAACAAGAATTATTTAATCACAGCTACTATCAAGGTCTGTTGGTGGAAATAGGTAACCTGAAGAAGTACGAAACTTTTGTGCCAAGTCAAGACAAAAACAAAAGATTTTTGGGTAAAACATTAGGACAAGTCAGCTCACAAGAAAGTTTTTACCAATTCGGCTATGACCATGTTGTAAAAAAAGTGAAAACCATCGACGTCTGCTGGTTTAATATCAGAAAAATGCCGAGCGTTCTCTTTGAAATTGAACACTCGACGGATATGCAAAATTCATTGCTGAAATTCGTTGAATTACAGGATTTTACGGCTAATTTTTTCATTGTTGCTGATAAAGCAAGAAAAGAAGAGTATTCCGGGAAACTTGCGCTTAACGCATTTGTTCCGATAAAAAACGGGTTCAATTTATGGACTATGACAAATTATCAGATTGGCATACAAAAACTTTTGAAATTGTTAGCGTGGAAAATAATTTTACTTTTTAGTATGGCGATACCAATTCCACCATTTTTTGCAAAGCTGTTTCTACGACTTAATCCTTTTCGTCGAGTGCTTGTAATGTGTAAAGGATATAGCGAAGATTTGGATAATTTTACCGAACTTGTGTGGGAAGATGATAAGTACTTGGATTTTTACGATAGAGTGTCGTATCCCGAATTTCAGTTATGGATACGGTAGTATGTTTGTTATGATTAAATATGCGAATTGCTTTTGATATTTATATTCCAATTTCTCCTATAGTAATACTTTTGGTATTGGCTGTTGTAGCTAATTTTGTTTTAGCATGGCGTGTTTGGGTAAGCAATCGCAAGCATTTAGTTAATATTTATTATGCTTTAGCTATTTTGTCTGCCGCTTTTTGGACGATTGGCATTATCTTTTTTTGGCTTGCTAAATCAGCTAGTTTAATTAGCCTGTCTTTAAGGTGGAACCATTTTTGGGCGGCTTTGATAATTTTTTTCTTTTATTTTTTTACATATTATTTTCCTTACAAAACATTCATTTTAAAAAAGAGCTATGCCGTTATCATATTGGTAGCAACTTTTTTTATTTTGGTAATTAGTGTGTTGCCAAATTTGTTTATACCTAGCGTGGTGGCTTTGGCTGAAAAGTTTAAAGCCCCAAGCAACTTATTTTGGCATATAGTTTACGGCATATATTTTTTGGGTATGGGGATTGTCTCGTTCCGTAATTTGTTAGCAAAATACCGACGTACTGACGGCATTTGGCGTAAGCGCTTAAAACAAGTTCTTATCGCCACATCTATAACTTACATTGGGGGTAGTATTTTTGATTTGATCATTCCCATTGTATACAATGATATATTGGGTTGGGTTGGCCCTTTGTTTACTCTTTTTATGGCGGCTTATATAGGGTATTATATATTTTGGGAGCCGAATAGAGTGGTAAATTAATTTTTGGTTATTATCATTTTTTTAATTTTTACCGTACTTACGTACGGTTTTTTATTTTTGTTAGACAAATACTGATAGAAGCTTTATAATTGTTGACGGAAGGTGTTAATCTTTAATAATATGGCAACCAGTTTAGAAGCTAATGGTGTAGTGGTCTATGATTTAGACCAATTATTAAATTATGAAAAACCATCATTAATGCGCAAGATGATTGATTTTATATGGATTCCATTTTTGAATTTATTGCCAAAAAGGCTTGGTTTTAATCTCGTTAAGATGTCAAGTCATGATGCAAAGGTAGTTCAAAAGTATGCAACTTCTTTTAGAGCGTTAGAGGTCATGTATAATTATAATAGTAACAATAACATTGATTTTTTCAGGGAGAAGGGTCTACGAAAATTTTGTACAATTATTTGGCAAAATACACATAATGCACAAGCGGTTCGAAATCGGCTAAAATTAGTGACAAGGGAGTTGGAGAAGAGCATATTGCACGCAGGTAGCAATAATGTCGGCATTTTTAGTTTAGCTGCTGGTTCTGCGCGAGCAGTATTTGCCGTAATTAATAAATTTAAATCGGCATTTCCAGAAATTCGTATTGAGGCCGTTCTATTAGATAAACATGCGGATGCTTTGGATTTCAGTAGGGGTATAGCGATACGTTATAACTTACTTAATCAGTTTACTTATATTATTGATAATGTGAAAAATTTAAAAAAATATAAATATAAATACCGTACTGACGTCGTCGAAATGGTTGGTCTTTTGGATTATTTCGATCGTCAAAACGCCATGGAATTATTTAAAAGTATTTACGATTTTTTAGAGCCAGGTAATTTTTTTATCACGGGGAATATTAAGAAAAATTCAGAAGAGGCTTTTATTAAGAAAAGTATCGGTTGGGAGGGAATGATTTATAGATCCGAATCGGATTTGCTTGAATTATTTATCAACGCGGGATTTAAAAAAGATAAGATAAAAATTTATATTGAGCCACAGAATATACATATGATTGCAGTGGCTTATAAGTAATAAAAATGGTTTTTTTCTTTGCGATAACTGGTTTGATTAATACAATTACGGCATTGATCCTGGGCTCTTTAGTTTTTTTAAGTAGCAAACCTAAGAAGCAAGTAAAGATTAGTTTTTGGTTTGTTTCTGTTTCTGTAATTTGGTGGTCGTTTTCATATTTTTTATGGTTAAGTAGTAGTGATGTAAATAATGCAATGTTCTGGGTTCGCATGTTAAGTATTGGTTCAGTGTTAATACCAGTATCCTTTTTGCATTGGATATATACTTTATTTGAGATACAAGATAAAAAAATTTTAAAATTATGTTATTTATTCACTTTTTTTATTTTGCTTTTTTCATATTCAACTTTTTTTATCAAAGGCGTAAGGCCGATTGCAGGGTTTGATTATTGGCCTATTCCTGGCATGGTTTATAATTTGTATTTATTTGTGGGTTATTTTGGAATATTAGGTTTTGGTTTATTTAAATTGCTTCAACTTTATAAAAAAAGTAGCAGTGTTCAGCGATTACAACTTAAGTATTTAATTGCTGGTGTTATTGTTGGTTGTGGGGGCGGTGCTACGAATTTTTTTTTGTGGTATGGCGTAAATGTTCTACCTTACGGCAATGTATTAGTAAGTGCTTATCCAATTCTTTTTACCTACTCCATCGTCAAACACCGCCTGATGAACATTCGCTTGGTTATCACGCGGAGTTTTATGTTTTCGATTTTGGTCTTGCTGGTCAGCGGATTTTTTACGGCGGCAGTGCTGGTAACCAGATTGTTTTTTGACACAACCAATGTTCGGACTTTAATCTTTATCAATATTATCGTCGGGATAATCATCGTCCTCACCCTCACTCCAATCCGCAATTTGCTGGCCAAGGCGACAGATCATTTTTTTTATAAAAATCAAATTAATCATCAAGCAGTGACGCAAAGGTTAAGTAATTTAGTTGCCACTAACTTGGACCGCGACGAGCTCCTTAATAAGTTTGCGCGGGCACTTAAAGACGAACTCAAAGTTAAAAAAGCTGATATCCTTTATTATTACCATCAACCTCATGGTTGTGGCATCTATTATTCCCAGAAAACCGTGGCTCGTAGAGAAGTTAAAGGCACTTATGACTTGGGGATGAGAAAACATCTTCTAAATGAGTATCATAATTTGACGCGGTTTTTTACTAAATATTCAAACATCCACGTGCGCGAGGAAGAAGAGCGGCGTCTGGACGAAGGGAATGATGGTGTATATCAGCGTTGGGTAGCTAAAATCGTCAATGAACTGGAAGGTCGGGGCGTCGCGCTGGTGGTGCCGGTTATTTCCCGTCGGCACGAAAAAGCGTTTATCCTGATCGGCGATAAATATTCGGGCGATGTGTTTGATAATCAGGATGTTAACCTGTTCGAACTCATCAAAACCCAACTGGCCTCGGCTTTGGATAAGTCCAAGCTCTACGCCGAAGCGCAAGATTTTAACGCCCAGCTTAAAAAGAAAATCAATGACGCGACCAAAGAATTACGCCAAGCCAATGCCCGTTTGCGCGAACTGGACAAAGCTAAAACGCTGTTTCTTTCGGTGGCGTCGCACCAGTTGCGCACGCCTTTGTCCGGAATTAAAGGATTTTTATCAATGGTTTTGGAAAAAGACTTTGGCACGGTGCCGCCGCAAATTAATACCGTTCTTGCTGAGGTTTACGCCAATACCAACCGCTTGATTCGCCTGGTAAATACTTTTTTAAACGTTTCGCGGATTGAGGCCGGTCGATTATCGATTATGAAACGGGAAGAGGATCTGGTTTTGATGAGCAAAAAAATCATCGACGAACTGCAATTTGTGGCCAAAGATAAAAAGTTAGAACTTAGACTGGAGACTAATAAAGATGTGATTTTGGCGGAAATTGATGCCGATAAAATAGAAGACGTGCTGATTAACCTGGTGGATAATGCCATTAAATATACCGTCGCCGGGCAAGTGGTCTTGCGCTTGATCGACCATGGCGCTATAGTGCGGGCAGAAGTGGTTGATACCGGCCAAGGGTTGGAAGCGAAAGAAATTAAGCTTTTATTCAATAAATTCGTCCGCGGCACGCGGTCATTCGCGGTTCACACCGACGGCTCCGGACTGGGACTGTATATCGCCAAGCGCCTGGTGGATTTGCATGGCGGCAAGATCGGCGTGGATAGCCCGGGTATCGGCAAAGGCTGTATGTTTTGGATTGAACTGCCGAAGAAATAGTTAAAACATTTTTAAAGAAAATTAATTTAGTTAACGAGTTAAAGGGTTAACGAGTTGGGTTTTTTGTTTAAGAAAGCTATGTTTATCACCATTCACAGCGACGGCGCGGCGCGGGGGAATCCCGGGCCAGGAGGCGCCGGGGTGGCGATCAAAATCGCCGGGGAAACGCATCAATTTAAAAAATACCTGGGCGAAAAAACCAATAATCAAGCTGAGTACGAGGCTTTGATTTTGGGTTTGGAGCAGGTTAAAGAAATCATTAACCAAGAAAAATTATGCCCACAAAAAATTATCTGCTATTTGGACAGCGAGCTTTTGGTGCGACAGTTGCAGGGGAAATATAAAGTTAAAAACGCGGAGCTGGGAGTTCTGTTCGTCAAAGTCTGGAATTTAGCGCATAGTCTGCCAAGTGTCGAGTATCATCACGTGATGCGCGATAAGAATAAAGAAGCTGACAAACTGGCGAATGAGGCGATTGACGAGGCAAACCACGTCGCTCGCGAGTGACGTGGCAGGCACAATTTATCAATTCCCACAAAAGAATTCATAGTTCAAAGAATATGCCAGGTGAACGAGAACAATTTTTTTACCAAGAAGAAGTTCCTCAAAATCAAGGTATTGAAAAAGATTCCGGCGAAGTAGCTGAGGTGGTTGTTCGAATTGATGCTGAAAAATCGCCAGAGCAATACTTGCAAGAGCTCGCGCAAAGAGCTAAAGAGTTTGCTTTGGAAATGCGGCTTAATGAAAAATTAGAGCAAGCTGAAGAATTACACAGATTTTCCAAAGAAGGGGGCGGGAAATTAAAAAAACCAGTGTTCCAAGAGAAATCAAAAGGCAACCCCTTTAAAAAAGGGGTTCGGTTGGCTTTCTTTGCTTCAACAGGAATAAAAAATCCATCCCAAATGGTGGAATTAATTGATTACCTCGAAGATACTGTTGCCGAGCTTCGCATGGTCGCCGGGCAAAAAGAGCCAAGAAAATATAAATTTAAATATTCCAGTCCTGATTTCCAGACGCTAAAACAAATTACTGAACTTTCTCCAAACCCAATAGAAGTTGTCGACGTTTTGCGCCAAATGGGCCTTGATTTGGATCCATACTCAATGAAAGATCTTAGCGAGTTTACGGAGATTATCGCCATGCCGAATGCTAGAGAAAGACTTGAATTATTAAAAAATATTAATGTAACAAACGTCTTCAATCCCCACAGTTTAGCCCCAAAAGCGCAGGTTCAGGATTGGATAAATTTTGCCAAAGATAAATCAATAGCCGAGGGCTTAACGCCGGAAATTCAAGACAAAATCGCCAATATTAGCTCAACTTTTGGCGAAAAAGTCGGACCAGCAAATTTTCAAGATTATCTTTATATCGCTAAAAATCCTAAGGCCTTTGAGCTTGTTTGCGCTTTGGGCGGTAAAAAAGGCCTGTGGGAGAGTACAAAAGAAAAATGGAAAAACAGTTCTTTCAGGCCAGATTATGATATTGCCCATAAAATAAGAGTGATTCAAGAAGATGACCTGACTGATGACCTGCTTGATTTGCTTGCCGCGGGTTTTGATTCGGTTGAATTATCGAATATCCTCATGCACAGTAAGGGATCAGAACGGCTGAACTTCCCCAGCGAGGTTGATAATTTTAGGAATGACTTTTTAGGAAAACCGGAAGTGCACGATTTCCTTGAACAGATTAAAGACAAAGATTTCAAAGAGTTTACCGCTGATACTGCCAGCATTCAAGATAAAAAACTGGAAATAAATGACTTGGATTCTTTGCCAAATCTTTATGGAAACCAAAATTTTCTTCCGTTACTATATACTTTCCGAAAATTTGGCCAGCCCGATGAAGTTGGCATCAACAAAGTTGACCACATTGCGCAAGACCCAAACTTTGCTGAGACAAAAAATACGCTTTTAGAAAAAGGTTTTCATGATTGGGCAAATACCTTGCAGAACAATCTAGGCGACGCACAGCATATTTTTTCGGTTGGCGCGCTGGCGGATATTTACCAAGACCAAGAAATAAGAGAAAAAATAGCAACTGAGGAAGGGATGAAAATAATAAAATTTTTAACTGAATCAAAGCCAGAAGCAGATAAAAAAAATAAAAGAGAGTTTCGTCCGTTCGGCAAAACCCTGAAAGCAGTTTTAACTGATCCGTCTTTTCTGGAAAATTTAAATAATTTAAGAACATATTATGGCTATTATTATGGAAACGAGTATAACGAGTTGGAATGGCTGGCAGGCTTTGGCGAGAGACCAGATAAAAAAGCGCGGCTAGAAAAATCAGTTGTTTACCTAAAAGATAACCTCGATCTTCAAGAAATTACTAAGCAAGCCAAATTAGGCAGTATTGATGATTTAAGTGAGCCAAGTTTCCTTGAAGCAATCAATAACAGCCAAGAAACGATTGACCCGAAAATTTTTGTCCAGTATCAAGACTTTTATACCAGTAGAGAGGCCAGGAAAGCGGTTGGAAAAGACGGAAAATGCTTTAGCGCTATCTATAATCTGCATAAGGGCGGGCTTTTAGAGCATCGGGAACTGCATCAAGTTATTAGCGATAATCTAAAAGATATTCTTGACCAAAAAATCGTTATTGACCCGGAGATTATAAACAAGCACCAAAAATTTTATCTCGATCCAAAAATAACCGGCATTTTCCACCAGAAACCGAAGAAGCTTCAGGCTATTTATGATTTGCACGAAACTGGCTTATTAGTTAATGAAAGGGTCTACCCGCTTTTATTCAATAATGTTGAAAGGCTTATATCCATTCCAAAAGAAAAAAGAGATATTTATGTTGACCTGCTTATTAAAATTGACAGTTCTCCCAGCCAAGAAATCCAAAGGGTAAAAGATCAGGTGTTAGAGCAAATTTTAGCCAATGAAAATCCGGTGGAAGCTTACGCGAAAATAGAAAGCGTTTTTATTAAAAATAATTTGCCAACAGCGGGCAAGGTTTTTAAAATTTTCAATATTTTGTATCCGGCAGAAAAAATAGATGCCACATTAAAAAATAAAGATACGCTGAGCCCTTATTTAAGAAAATCAACACCAAGAAGGCGAACCCACACTATTTACAGAGACCTGCTCAAAACCCATATTCAATCAGCCAATCGGAATTTAAGGGATTATTTAACTATTCTTCAGAGCGGCCAGAATATTTTAGAACGAGCCGAGTTAAAAGGGGCGGAAAAGTTAGATGAAAGCGAGCAAAATCAGTTAAAACATTTTTTGTTAAAAATCCAAACGCTTTTTGCCAATTCCCAATTAGGCGAGCGCGTTTCCCCGGAAGATTTAAATTTGAACGAAGACCTTTTGGGTTCTTACCAAAAATTAAGGAATGATCTTGGCGCTAAAGAAGGGCAAACAATCACCCAAAGAATTTCCGATATGTTTTTAAAGCCATTGGGCTATCAAAATATTGAAGAGGTGCTGGCCGAAATGAAGCGAGCCAAAAACCTAGCCCATCAAAGGGGGTTAGATATTGCCAAAGAAGCCCAAGAAAATGATTTAACCCTTGAAGAAGGCGATTTGTTAAAGGGCGTGGACACTAGCTATATTTCGCTTATTCTTCAAAATGGTTCTGTATGCAAAGAGCTCCTTGGGCCTGGCGCTGGCTCAGATCAGACCCCGTTTGACGCTGATACGGGGATGGTTTTAAAAGAAGACAGCGCGTTGGGTTTCTCGGGAGCAGTAGAAAAATCAGTGGCAAGTGGATATGGCAACTTATTGTTTGTAATGAAAAATCGAGGTCAATATCAAATAACCACCCAAGAAACGGCAAAAGATTATGATCCAAATAAGTTGGAGCTTTTTCTTTCTGGCGACAAGGACGCCAAAAGGCATTATGGCGTAAGAACTGGTTTTCCAACTACGGAAATTGATTTTATGATTGCTAAGGACGGCTTAATTAAAGAGGAACAATCGTTTCAAGGGATTTGTTTTGAAATTAGCCAAAACGGATATTACATACCCATTGTAGACACAAAAGGCAAAATTATTTTTACGCCAGAGCAATATCAAGAACTGCGAAAAAATTTTGATGGCCTGGAGCGATTTGACGGCGACCCGTTTAAATTTACTCCAACCAACATGAGCGACATAAATTATGCGCAAATAAACGATATTGTTAAACAGAAAACAATAAACGGTAAAAAAGTGGAAACCGTGGCCAACGAAATAAAGCAATTAATAGGCAGTGTCCTCAAAGAAAATGGTATAGAAATGAAAGAAGAACACAGCACAAGCATTGTAGGCGCTGAGCTTTTAAATACTGGTTCAACTGGCAGAAACACCAACCTGCCCGGTAATTACGATTTCGACCTGACCTTGCGCCTGGATGCTACAGATGCTGATAAGGTTTCGACAATCGTTGAACAACTGGTGGCTCTTTTAAAGCCAGAAACGATTGATTCGCACGCGCTCAAAAGCCAAGGCTCTATTTTCCAGTTAAGAACATTTGGCTCCAAAATCGCCGGCGCCGAGCCAATGGATATTGACGTTGGCTTTGTAAAGAAATCCGAGTTGGTTTATTTTGGTTCACATGACGCGGTGCAAGAAAAACTTGATTGGATAAAAGATAATATCGGAGAAAGCGCGGCGCTGGAAGTAGTTGCCAACATTGTTTTAACAAAAAATATTCTTAAAGAAAATAAGGCATACAAAAAAGAGGGCGAGGGCGGCATGGGTGGTATAGGCGTTGAAAATTGGATTTTAGATAACAATGGCAATATGTTGAACGCTTTTGAGTCATTTATTGACAGCGCTTATGATGAGCAGGGCAGATTGCTTTCTTTACAAAAATTTAAAGAAGCGTATAAAATTATCGATCCAGGGATGAATGTCCAAAAATTCCAACACGATAATTTCGTGGAAAATCTTAAGGAAAACGGCTATAAAGCAACTGCCGGCGCTATAAAAAATTACTTGGGCCAAGAGAGCAAGGTTAAAATAAAAAAAGCAGCTTAACAGGGCTTCAGGTAGGTGAGTTTATTTTACCCAAAAGCGGGCCACATCGCTCGCGAGTGCAGCGGCTGGCGCTTGAACTCGCGGTGGTTATCTGTTATATTGCTTTATAGTTATTTGAGCGCATCATTTTGCCGCCTTCGTCTAGAGGCCCAGGACACTAGGTTCTCAGCCTGGTTACACGGGTTCGAATCCCGTAGGCGGTACCAAAATCAAACTTTCAGAAATTTTTCCGATTTTTTTTTGGGCGGCCTGAATGGCCGCCCAAGGCGTTTGCGCCCAATTTGAGCCATTTTTTAATTCGCCCCAAATCACTTTTCTCGCCGACAGGCGCAGGTTCAAGCCAAAGATTTCTTTGGCAGCAACCTTTTTAGGAAAAAGGTTGCTCTCCCGCGCGATTTTAGGCAGGTTCTCTGCCTCTTTTATCCATTTTCTCATCGGTTCGATCCAGCCAGTCCGCTTTTGTTCAAGGCGAATCATTTTTTCTTCCAGCGACTTTTTCTCGCCCATAAATTTGGCTTTCCTTTCAAGATATGTTTCCCGCTCAATGTCCTGCTCTAAATAGCCGTCTAAAAGTCGCTGAAGTTTAATTTTTATAGTTTCTATCGTATTCTTAGTTTTCTGAACAAAAACGGCCGAGGATTGGGCATTTTCATTTTTGTCTTTATCCAGCATAGCGGTTAATTGTTTAGTCCAATCCTCGCTCAAAGAAATTTTTTGAAGCAAAAAGGATATTTGCTCGTCTAAACTCTCCTGGCGAATACAGGGCTCATCGCATTTAATGGCTTTATTCTTTTTAGTGCAGTGGTAATAAACATAATCGTGAGTATTGCCGTTTTTCTGACGCTTTACCTTGTATTCGCCGGTTATGCCCATGCCGCATCTTAACATTCCGCAAAATGCTTGCGGTTCGTTTTTAGTTTTGTGGTGTGGTCGTCCTTTTTGCTTCAAAATTAATTGAACAGCATCAAAAATTTTCTTTGAGATGACTGGCTGGTGTTTTCCCTCGTGCAATTCTTTACTGTATCTAAAAAATCCGACATAGAACGGATTGGAAAGGATAAAAGAAATTCTATCTCGTTTTAAATGTTTGCCATTTCTTAAAGTAATTCCCTGTTGCGCCAAAAAGTTGGACACATCCTCTAGGCGAGAGTTGCCTTGCGCGTATAGCTCAAAAGTTTGGCGTAAAATTTCAGTTTTCTTTTTATCTATCACCACATTTTTTGTTTTCGGATCGTTAAAATAGCCGAGCGGAGCAAGGCCAGGATATTCCCCGCGCCTAACTTTTTGGCGCAAACCTCGCTTGGTATTTTCAGAAAGTGAGTCCACATAATATTTGCTTTGCCCAAAAGCGATATTGAGCATAAATTTTCCTTGAGGCGTGGGCTCAAACCAAAACTGCGGAAATTTTAACGCCACAATATGCCCGCAATCCAAAAGATAAATAATTTTTCCGCCGTCAACTGAATTGCGCGCCAAGCGATCCGGGTGCCAACTAATTATGCCGTTTGCCTCGCCTTTTTCTATCCTGTCCAGCATGGCATTAAAAATTGGCCGGCCCGGAATTTTGGCGGATCGTTTTTCTATTAACTCCTCAATAATATTTAGCTCCTCTTGCTTGGCGAAGGCGCGCAATTCTATTATTTGCGCTTCAATGCTCAAAATTTGTTTATCCTCAACATCGGTTGACTTGCGGGCATACAAAAAGAATTTTTGCATAAATTTTATGTTAATTTTTTTAAAACTCAAATAGCCGCCCTCGGCGCAACCAACCCAAAGACTTGGATTGATTCCGAAGACGGCTATTAAAAAAAGCCTTTGGTTTGTTGGTCGCGAATTTAGTATATCATAATTTTTTAGAAAGCAAAAATTATTTTTGTATTTTGGGCGAGGCAAAAAAACGAGACAGAATTTTAAAATCGCACGGGAGGCTAACCTGCGCCTGTCGGCGAGAAAAGTGATTTGGGGCGAATTAAAAAATGGCTCAAATTGGGCGCAAACGCCTTGGGCGGCCATTCAGGCCGCCCAAGAAAAAATCGGAAAAATTTCTGAAAGTTTGATTTTGGTATCTCTTTACAACGAAATCCGAACTTTTTTTGAAAAAAATTATTAAGGGATTTAAAGTGTCCGCCAAAGGCGGACAGACCGCAAAAATCGGGCGGGCAAAAAGGAAGGGGTTTAAGGGGAAGGAATTTTTGCCCG
>Ga0208953_1001405_pt1 | contig 13956 bp, 18 predicted proteins | sample RifOxyB2_FD_184033 | JGI IMG/M metagenome (GOLD analysis project Ga0208953, IMG submission 184033) | Groundwater microbial communities from Rifle, Colorado - Rifle Oxygen_injection B2 (SPAdes) | ecosystem: Environmental > Aquatic > Deep subsurface > Groundwater | place: USA: Rifle, Colorado... | reverse complement strand
GGCTCAAACAATGTTTTGTGCCCCCGTTATGGGGGTACGCTCAAAAATACATTAACTCGGTCTTTAAAAACCATAGGCTCGGGGGGTGTGTGATTGGTTAATATGGATTGATTTTTTGGGTTTGGTGGAGTACAGTAGAGGGCAGAAAAAAAATGAAGTATGCAATATAAAAAGAAAATAAAGTATGACAAAATTAAAAGATATTCCTAAAATTGACCGGCCGAGAGAAAAATTAATGAAGTATGGTCCGGGAAAATTATCAAGTTCGGAATTATTGGCAATTTTGTTGAGTACGGGAGTAAAAGGGGTGAATGTGGTGGAGTTATCCAATAAGATATTGAAAAAATTTAGCGGAGAAGGGTTATCAACGGCAAATTTGGATGAATTGAAAAATACTTTTGGATTGGGTCCGGCTAAAGCTTGCGAAATTGTTGCTTGTTTTGAATTAGGACGCAGATTGCTTATAGGGAAGAAAGCCACTTTGCTATTGACTCCGCAGGATGTGTGGCAAGAGTTGAAAGATATTAGGGATCTGAAAAAGGAGCATTTTGTAGTTTTTTATCTTGATACCAGAAATCAGGAAATTAAGCGGGATATTATTTCGTTTGGTACGTTAAATGCGAATCTGGTGCATCCGCGAGAAGTATTTGAGCCGGCAATTACACACTTGGCGGCGCAAATTATTATCGCTCACAATCATCCTTCCGGAAATCCGGAACCGTCGGAAGAAGATATTGAAATAACTAAACGGCTGTTTGAAGCGGGGAAGATATTGGGTATAGAAGTGTTGGACCATGTGATTGTAACAAAAGATAGTTTTCACAGTTTTAAAGAAACAGGTTTATTGTAGAAATTTATCCACAGTTTGCCATGAAAAATTTGACAAATCTCTGTGTGTACGCTATTGTGTACATATAGAAAACTATTTTAAATTAGTGTTTTATGAACACCAAAACAACCATTTCCATATCTGAAGCCAGAAAAAAAATCTTTGATATAGCCGAGGAGGTACAACGCCCAGGTAATTATTATACATTTACGGAAAATGGAAAACCAAAAGTCGTGATGATGAGCGCGGAAGAATTTGAGTCCCTGATAGAAACAATGGAAATTTTAAGTGATCCAAAAGCAATGAAACGAATGGAGCAAGCGGAGAAGGAATTAAAGCGTGGTGATTACGTGAGTTGGACTGATTTTAAAAAAGGATGGGGATACACTCAAAAAACCGATGCTATTGCTTTGGCTGATAAAGGCAAAAAAAAATATCGTGTTGGCGGTGGGAAAAAGAAACGTTAATATGCCCACAGAATTCTTTGTTAAAATACCTCCGTCAGTACAAAAATCAATGCGAAAGATACCGTTTCCATGGATAGAAAGAATTAGAATGACGATAGACAGTATTTCGATAGAGCCATTTCAAGGTGAAAAAATGCTTGGGCGTTATAAACACGCGCGAAAAGTGCGTGTTTGGCCGTATAGAATTATTTATGTTGTAGATAAGGTAAATAAAGTAGTCTCTCTGATAGAAGTTGATCATCGGGGGAGTATGTCGTATGATTAAAAAAATAATCAGTAAAAAATTAGAACGCGCTTGTGCTGTGTGTGGTGGATTAGTTAAGGTAATTATTTACAATAATAAAAGCTATCGTGGCGGACATTATTTTGGTAAAATTACTGTTAAAAGTGGTAAAGAAGTAGAATATTGGGAATGTCCTGGGTGCTATTGGGGGAAAAAATAAGCAAAATTAATTCGCCAATTTGGCGGTTTTTTGTTGTGGACAAGCCGCACAGTTAGTGATAAAGTATAGCCAGTTTTAAAGTTATTTTTTGTTATGTTTGAACAATCATTAAAAAATATTGATAATATTCTTCGCGCTGACAATGCAGGCGGTGCGCTTGATTATATTGAGCAAACTTCGTGGATTCTTTTTTTGAAATATCTGGACGATTTAGAAAAAACCAAAAAGACCGAAGCGGCGTTGGCTGGAAAGAAATATAATAATATTCTTGAGCCGCAGTATAGGTGGGAATCTTGGGCATGTCCGAAAACATCTGCTGGAAAACTCGATCATCACAAGACGTTGGACGGCGATGATTTGCGAGATTTTGTAAACTTGAAACTTTTTCCATATCTGAAAAAATTCAGGGTGTCAGCAGAAAACTCAGATACTGTTGAATATAAAATTGGAGAAATTTTTAGCGAATTAAAAAATAAAATCCAAAGTGGATACGCTTTGCGTAATATTTTGGATATTGTCGATTCTTTGCACTTTCGTACTGAAGAAGAAAAGCATGAGTGGTCACATTTGTATGAAAGCAAAATCAGGGGTATGGGAAATGCGGGACAGGATGGCGGGCAATATTACACGCCTCGTCCTCTTATAAGTACAATTGTCAAGATAGTAAATCCAAAAATCGGCGATACAATATATGACGGCGCCTGCGGAAGCGCGGGATTTTTAGTGGAGGCTTTTAATTATTTAACAGCTAATAGAGAAAAATTAAGTTCTAAAGAATGGGATATTTTACAAAAGAAAACATTGTATGGTAAAGAAAAAATTTCACTTCCATATATCATTGGAATCATGAATATGATTTTACATGGTGTTGAAACGCCAAATATTAAACGTACGAACACATTGACGGAAAATTTAGCGGATATACAAGAAAAAGATCGTTACGATATAGTTTTAGCAAATCCTCCATTTGGAGGCAAAGAGCGCAAGGAAGTTCAACAGAATTTTCCTATTAAAACCGGCGAAACCGCTTTTCTATTCTTGCAACATTTTATAAAAATACTCAAAGCAGGCGGAAAAGCGGGAATCGTTATCAAAAATACTTTTCTTTCCATTACGGACAATGCGAGCGTTTCGCTTCGTAAATTGCTTTTGGAAAATTGCAATCTTCATACGGTTTTAGATTTGCCGGGCGGAGTTTTCGCCGGCGCAGGCGTAAAAACCGTGGTTTTATTTTTTGAAAAAGGCGCGCCAACGAAAAAGGTTTGGTTTTATCAACTTAATCTCGCTCGCAATCTCGGCAAGGGTCAACCTTTAAATGAAGCCGATTTGGCGGAATTTGTAGAGTTGCAAAAAACGAAGGCGGATAGTGAAAATTCGTGGTCAATTGATGTGAAAAATGTTGATCAAAATACTTTTGATTTATCGGTAAAAAATCCGACCAAGAGCAATGAGGTGGTTTTGCGCGAACCGAAGGAGATAATTAATGAAATAGTAAGATTAGATACGGAAACTGTAAAAATTATTAGTGATATAAATAAAATAATTTAAAAGATTTTTGCTGTGTCCGCCGTAGCTTTAGCGAAGGCGGAGAGGAGATGAGGATGCTGGATGAGGAGAGTGGGGAGATTTTGGATAATATCAAAAAGATTGTATGAAAATTATTGAAAAAATTGAAATAAAGCATTTTCGTTCTTTTGGAGAAAAAACAAAAATTTCTGACATAAATGATTTGAATATTTTTTCGGGTGCGAATGACTCTGGAAAATCAAATATTTTAAGAGCTCTGAATTTGTTTTTCCATGAAGATAAAATAGATTTTTATCATAATTTTAATTTTGAAAATGATTTTTCCAGAGTACAGGAGGAGATATTAAAAGGTCAGAAAAAAGGAAAATCCTTCATAGAAATTAGAGTGTTGTTTTGTCCGCTGAAAAAGCAATTCAATTCTAAGGTATTGCCAGATAAATTTTGGATAATTAAGCGATTTTATCGGGATAACACGAAAAATTTTATTGATATTAAGAATGAAAATGGAAAAGATATAATACATACTCGAGAAAAAAACGGAAAGATAATTGAAAGGAAAGAGGATGTCAGCAAAGCAAAGACTAATTTTTTAAAGAAAATTAATTTTCAATATATCCCAGCAATTAAAGATGAAAAATTTTCTGATTATTTAAAAGAAAAATATCAGGATGCAATTGGAAAAGCTGAGAATGAATTGGATAAGGTAAAATCTCAAACAATAGAGAATTGGAAAAAAGAAATGACTTCTTTGAATATTACTAAAATTTTGGATGAAAAAATAAAAGAAGAATCAAAAAAACTTTTCGAGGACTTTGCTAAAAGAGCTTCGGAAATAAAAAAAGCCAATTTCAATATCCCATATTTAGAAATTGCATATTCGAGCGCGATTGATGTAGAAACAGACGAAAAGATACCTCTAAAAAATAGGGGTGATGGAGTGCAGGCAAAATTTATTCCAGTAATTCTTGACGAAATAGCTAAAAGAAACAAGGAAAAGCCAATTGTAATTTGGGCTTTTGAAGAGCCAGAGAATTCTTATGAATATAAGAATGCGCAAAAACTTGCAGACGATTTTTTAAATGAATATTCTGAAGCAAACCAGATATTTATTACTACCCATTCTTTTAATTTTTTGTCACTTAATAGTGGAAAGGTTTCTACTCATAGAATCTATAAAGAAGAATTAAAAGTGAAGGGACGTGATAACGAGGAAAGTAATCATTTCGTTTCTCGTGTTTTTACGATTCCAAATGACGCTGATAATTTACAAAAAAAATTAATTGATTTAAAACATCCAGAAAGAGAAAAACTCGAAGAAGAACTTGGTATTTATGAGCTAAATGGTGATCTCAAAAAAATCTATGAAGAAAAGGAAAAAGAAAAAAAGGAATACTTAGAAAAGAAAAAAGAGATTAATCGATTAATTGCAAGCAAAAAGAAGGTTCTTTTTACCGAAGGGCCAACAGATAAAATTATTTTAGAGAAAGCATGGAAAAAGCTTTATCCAAAAATACAAAGGGACTTTGAGATTATCGCAATGGGGGGTGCAGGACATTTACAGAATTATATTCAAAATGATTTTCCTCAACAAACTGAAAAAAGAACAGGAGTTGCACTCTTCGATTTTGATCAAAAAGGATATGAACAATGGAACGGTATAAATGAAAAAAATAAGTTTAGTATTGATAAAAAAAAGGACAAATTTTGTAAAGGGCATAGTAATAAGAAAATATTTGCGACACTTTTAACTGTGCCGTCTCATCTGAAAGAATATGTTTTCAATGATCAAAGTGAAGTTTTATCAGTTCCAAATTTAAGACTAGAAACAGAGCATTTTTTAATTTTAAAGAGTGATGACAAGACTTTTTTAAAACTTTTCCCAAAATGCGGAAAGGAGAGAGGAATTTATGAACTGCCGAATAAGAAACCTTCGGTGGAAAAATATATAGAAATTATAGATGAATTAACAAAAAAAGACTTTGAAAATTTTAAGCCACTGTTCGAAAAAATAAAAACATTATTTGGAGTATGAAAATTAACTGGCAAACAAAAAAACTCGGTGAAGTTTGTGATTTCTATAATGGTTTGTGGAAAAGCAAAAAGCCATCATATATTGAAGTTGGTGTAATAAGAAATACAAATTTTACAAAAGATGGCAGTTTGGACTATTCAGATATTGCCTATTTAGATGTTGAGAAAAGACAATTTGAAAATAGAAAATTAATTTATGGCGATATTATTCTTGAAAAATCTGGCGGTGGGCCAAAGCAGCCTGTTGGTAGAGTTGTTATTTTTGATAAAAAAGATGGTGAATTTTCATTTAGCAATTTTACTTCGGCAATTAGGGTTAAAAATAGCATGGAACTAGACTTTAACTTTTTACATAAATTTTTATTTTTTTCTTATATATCCGGCATTACTGAAAAAATGCAAAGTCATTCGACTGGAATTAGAAACCTTGATTCAAAACTATATAAAAATATAGAAATCCCTCTTCCACCCCTCCTCGAACAGCACCACATCGTAAAAATTTTGGATGCGGTTTTTGCGGATGTGGCGAAGGCGAAAGAAAACGCGGAAAAAAATCTCCAAAACGCCAAAGAACTTTTTGAATCGTATTTGCAGAGTGTTTTTGCGAATCCGGGGGAGGATTGGGAAGAAAAAACTTTAGAACAAGTGTCAATAACATTTGGACGAGGGAAATCAAAACATCGCCCCAGAAATGATAAAAAACTTTATAACGGCAAATATCCGTTTATACAAACTGGAGACATCAGGAATTGTAATCATTTTATTGAAAAGTATACTCAGACATATAATGAGATAGGTTTGGCACAGAGTAAACTTTGGCCAAAAGGAACTATTTGTATAACCATTGCTGCAAATATTGCGGAAACAGGAATTTTGAATTTTGATGCTTGTTTTCCTGACAGCGTTATTGGGATAGTTGTTAATCCTAAGATCACCGAATTAAACTTTGTAGAATATTTATTACAATCATTCAAAGTTCAAATTCAAGCAAAAGGAAAGGGAAGTGCTCAAAAAAATATTAATATGGCAACATTTGAAAACGAGCTATTCCCATTTCCGCCTCTTTCCGAACAAAAATCAATCGTTGCTAAACTAGACGCGCTTTCCACCGAAACCAAAAAACTGGAAGCGAATTATAAACAAAAACTGGCGGATTTGGAGGAGCTGAAAAAGTCCGTACTCCGGAAATCCTTTTCCGGAGAATTATAAATTTTAAATTATAGATTAGAAATTATAAAATACGAGATTAAAAAAATATGGAAAAAGATAACCTGATACAAAATAAAAGTTTTGAATTTGCGCTGTCTATCATTGATTTATATAAAAAATTAAACAAGCAAAATGAATTCGTGATATCAAAACAATTGCTTAGAAGTGCTACAAGCATTGGCGCAAATGTAGAAGAGGCAATAGGCGCTCAGAGTAGAAAAGATTTTATTCATAAATTATCAATAGCATCAAAAGAGGCAAGAGAAACAAGATATTGGCTTAAGCTTCTTAATCAGAGTCGTTTAACCAGCGAAAATTGTGTACAATATTTAGAAAAAATTAATGAGATAATAGCGATCTTAACAAAGATAGTAAAAACAACATCGTCTAGTTAATTTAAAATTTATAATTTAAAATCTATAATTTTATTGGAGGCGTTTGCGGGGGAGTTGTAAAAATGTTGCATATGGCGGATTGGTTATGACGCAATCAGAAGGCTTTAGTAGAGGGTTTTTAATGTGTTTCTATTAAAAATGACGCAATGGGCTTGAATAAATGACGCAATGATGATAAAGTATATTTATGAATAAAAGACAACAACAAATTATAGAATTTGCCAAGAAAAACCGTTCTTTCCAAAATAAAGAATTGGTTGCTTTTTTTGATGATAGATATTCCAGAGAAACAATTACTAGAGACTTGTCTTTTTTATGCAAACAGAATTTTTTGCAAAAAAGCGGTGCTGGGGCTTTTGTAGTTTATTCGCTGTCTGACGCGTATGGCATTTTAGAAAAGGTAGATATTCAAAAATATTTTGAAACTCCATATTTAAAAAGAGACATAAAAGAAAGTTTTAATTTTGAAATCTTTAATATTTTGAATAATGATATTTTTACGGCAGAAGAAAAAGATAAATTGGAAAAATTACAAAGAGAATTTATTAAAAATTTTTCCAAATACGACAGCCAAACTCTTATCAACAAAGAATTTGAAAGAATAATGATTGAATTCTCTTGGAAGTCATCGGTAATAGAGGGGAATACTTATTCACTTCTGGGGACTGAAGCCTTGATTAAAAATAATGTCATTGGGGAAGGCAAGACCAAGGAAGAAACTCAAATGATTCTCAATCATAAAGACGCTTTTAATGAGGCAATTCAAAATAGAGAGCGTTTTATTAAATTACAATCGGCTGATGTTGAACATATTCATTCTGTTTTAACAAAAAAACTTGGAATAACAAAAAATATCAGAAAATCCGGGGTGGGCATTACCGGCACGAAGTATAGACCTTTGGATAATGAGCCACAGATCAAAGAAGCGTTGCAAAATATGGTTAATCTGATCAATGAGAAGGAATCATTTTTTGAAAAAGCCTTTTTAATCTCAATTCTTATCGCTTATATCCAAATTTTTGAAGATGGAAATAAAAGGACTTCGCGGATGATTTCTAATGCTATTTTATTGGCACATCATTCAATACCGCTTTCTTATAGAATTGTGGATGTTGAAGAGTACAAAAAAGCGATTATATTATTTTATGAGATAAATAATCTTGCTTATTTCAAACAGATATTTATAGATCAATTTGAAGACGCGGTCAATAATTATTTCAAATAATATTCTATGAACGAATCAGAAACAAGAGCCGAATATATTGACCCAAAGCTCAAAGCAAGCGGCTGGGGTGAAATAGAGGGATCAAAAGTCCTACGCGAATTTCGTATTACCGACGGTAAAATTCAAACCGGCGGAACGCGAAGCAAACCGGAAATTGCCGACTATGTTTTGGTGTATAAAAATCAAAAAATCGGCGTCGTAGAAGCTAAAGCGGAAGATTTTTCGGCTACCGAAGGTGTGGCGCAAGCCAAGGCGTATGCTGAAAAATTGCGCATTGACTATACCTACGCCACTAACGGCAAAGAGATTTATGCAATATCCATGAAAACTGGCGAGGAAGGTGAAGTTGCTGATTTTCCTACCCCCGACGAACTATGGAATAAAACATTTTCTGACTGGAACGAATGGAAAGAAAAATTTTCCAGCGTGCCAAATGAGGGTGAATACGGCAAGCGTTATTATCAAGAAATTGCTATCAATAATGTTGCAAATGCAGTGGCGGAAGAAAAAGACCGAATACTTTTGACAATGGCAACTGGAACAGGAAAAACGGCAGTGGCTTTTCAAATTGCTTGGAAACTTTTTCAAACTCGCTGGAATCTGAAACGAGATGGCGCGCGCCGACCGCGAATTTTATTTTTAGCTGATAGAAATATTTTGGCTGATCAAGCATTCAATACTTTTTCCGCTTTTGATAAAGATGCGCTGGTGCGAATCAACCCTTTGGATATTCGCAAAAAAGGCGGAGTGCCAATGAGTGGAAGCATCTATTTTACAATTTTTCAAACTTTCATGAGTGGTCCGGATGGAACGCCATATTTTGGCGACTATCCAACGGACTTCTTTGATTTTATTATCGTTGATGAGTGTCATCGAGGCGGTGCAAATGACGAAAGCAACTGGCGCGGTATTTTGGATTATTTTTCTCCGGCTGTTCATCTGGGACTTACCGCTACACCAAGACGACAAGACAACATTGATACTTACCGCTATTTTGGCGAGCCGGTTTATACCTATTCACTTAAAGAAGGCGTAAATGATGGATTTTTAACACCTTTTAAAGTCAAAAGAATCAAAACTACACTGGATGATTATGTTTATACTTCGGACGACCAGATTATTGAGGGCGAAGTGGAAGAAGGCAAAATCTATGAGGAGCCTGATTTTAATAAAATTATTGTTATCAAAGAACGCGAAGCTAAAAGAGTTCGGGTGGTTTTGGATGAAATTAATCAGAATGAGAAAACAATTATTTTTTGCGCTACGCAAGATCATGCCTTGGCTGTGCGAGATTTGATAAATCAGATGAAGGAAAGTAAAGACCCGAATTATTGCGTAAGGGTAACGGCTAATGATGGCGCTCGTGGGGAACAATTCTTGCGCGAATTTCAAGATAACGAAAAAACCATCCCAACCATTTTGACTACTTCACAAAAACTTTCAACCGGAGTGGATGCGCGCAATATTCGCAATATTGTTTTGATGAGGCCGGTAAATTCTATGATTGAGTTTAAGCAGATTATCGGACGCGGAACCAGACTTTTTGATGGCAAAGAATATTTTACGATTTATGATTTTGTGGACGCTTATAAGCATTTTTCCGATCCGGAATGGGATGGTAATCCAATAGAGGAAGTAAAAGAAAAAATAAAAAGAGAAACCGGAGAAAGTGTGGTTAGAGAAACCGCATCGCCATATGAAGTTGAAGAACCCAAGAAAAAACTAAAAATAAAATTACGAGACGGTAAAGAACGTGAGATTCAGCATATGATCTCAACCTCGTTCTATAGCGCGGACGGCAAACCAATTTCAATTCAAGAGTTTATGGATAATATGTTTGGGGCTATGCCGGAATTTTTCAAGAGTGAGGAAGAACTCCGAAAAATTTGGTCAAATCCAACGACTAGAAAAGCATTTTTGGATAGTATCGCTGAAAAAGGTTTTGGGAAAGATGAACTGGAAACACTGCAAAAAATGATCAATGCCGAGCAAAGTGATCTCTTTGATGTTTTGACCTATGTGTCATTTTTAACACAGCCAATTTCTAGAACACAAAGAGTAGAACAATCAAAAGACAAAATTTTTAAAGGATTGGATAAAAAACAAAAAGAGTTTTTAGATTTTGTACTATCTAAATACGAAGAAAAAGGTGTTGAAGAACTTGATGAAGAAAAATTGCCGGTATTGCTTAATTTGAAATATCACGCAATTGCTAATGCAGAGCAATCACTTGGAAGCGTGGATAAAATTAGATTTATTTTCTTTGCGTTTCAGAAGAATCTATATGCAAAAAGAGTTAAGGAGCGGTCTTATAGTTAGGATTTTTATGTCAAACAATCTAAAATACAATATTAAAAAATACCAAATATTAAAAATTATTTTTTTAGAAATTTTGATATTGTCTAGTATTGCTGTCGGTCGACATTTTTTTTATCCGGATTATCTAAATATATTGTCGGGTTTAGTTTTGGGTGCAATAGCTTATGTATGTTTGTATTATATTGAAAAATATACAAACAAAAGAATTTGTTATGAAAAAGGTCTTAAATTAGAATCACAAGTGGCGGATAAATTAAATAGGTTGGGAATTAAAAACGAACAAAATATAAAGGCTAAATATGGGGATTTGGATATTTTTGTTGATAAAAATGGCGTATATTATGGTTTTGAAGTAAAAAATTGGTCGGGTGTTATAACTTTTGAAAATGGTTCTCTTGTGTTAAATAATTTTTATAATAAGAATTCTATTTTAGAAAAATTATTAAAAAATTGTAAACAAATTAAAGAAAATAAATTTGGCAAAGAATCTAACAAATTTGTTAAGCCAGTACTTGTTTTTGGTTATAAAACCTGCGTCCAAATACCGCAAAACAAAATCAATTTTAATGGGGTAGATATTATTGTTGCAACTATTAAAGATTTTGAAAAATTTATTAATTAATTATGTCCGACTACTACCCCAGTAGTAGAGCGGAGCTCACTACGGGGCAGGCAATCCGAACAGAAACCCAAACTGGAATTTCGGCGGGGGAAGATGGAAATTATCACTACATTAACTATAACAAAACCTTGGTTCTTGTCAAGAGTGTTAAGTGTTATTAAGGTGTGGACAAGTTGTTGACAATACCGTTATTTTGGTATATACTTTTGATATATGCATATAATCCAAGAAAAAATACTCAAATTAATAGACGGAGAGAATATCTCCGGTTTAGCTTTGCGTGATATTGCCAAAAAGATTGGTGAGACCGGCAGTCCGCAAAAGATTAAACACCATTTGGACCAATTGGCCGGTAAAGGTTTCATAAAGATTGACAAGCGCGCCGGTAAAATCGAACGAATTAAAAGCGGATTGAAAAAAGGCAATAATTTTATATCATTGCCGATTTTAGGTAGCGCCAATTGTGGTGAAGCGGTTTTTTTTGCCGATGACCATATTGAAGGCTATTTGAAAGTGACAAAAAGTATTTTGGGTGATTTGGTTGATAAGGTAAAATATTTATTTGTATTGCGCGCTGTGGGGCAATCAATGAATCAAGCAAACGCTGTTGGCGGAACGATAGAAGACGGTGATTTTGTAATTGTAGATGGAACAAAAAAAATTCCTAGCAATGAGGATTATGTAGTTTCAATTATTGATGGGGTCGCCAATATCAAAAAAATTTATATTGATAATAAAAATCAACAATTTATTTTAGTTTCCGAATCAAATCAAGATTTACCCCCGATTTATATTCACAGAGATGATTTGGATAATTATTTAATTGCTGGAAAGGTCGTAAAAGTTATGAAACAGCCGGATGAGTTAGCTGATTTTAGAGATGTTGCCGCGCGCGACACCCTTAAAGAACTTGGTCCTATATCCAAAACAGAATATGATTATTATCAAAATTTATGTTCAAAAGAGGAGAAATAAAATACGGTGATGTACTTTGGATGCAGTTTGATCCAAGTGTTGGCCATGAATTTCAAGATAAGAGGCCGGCTTTGGTGATACAAACTGATATTCAACTAATAAAATCCAATTTAATTACGGTCGTACCACTGACCAGTAATTTAAAAAATAAATTATCTGATGACATTATGGTGGAACCGGATGGTATGAATAATTTATTGAGTACCTCTATAATAAAAGTTTACAATATTATGTCTTGTGATTATCAAAGAGTGGATGGTAAGATAGGTGAAATCAGTGAGAGGATACTTTATAATGTTGGTGAATATTTAAAAAAACATTTTGGTATATAATAATTATGTCCGACTACTACCCCAACAGTAGAGCAGAGCTCACTACAGGGCGGGTAAATCAAACAGAAACCCAAACTGGAATTTCGGCGGGGGAAGATGGAAATTATCTCGGTCAAAAATCAGCCTGTTTATTGAATGTCCCCGTTGTTTTTATGCTGATTACCGGCGCGATTGATGATTTGTGGCAAAATAAAAAAGGGGAGTATATTGTCGTGGATTATAAAGCAACCGCCAAAGAAGAACCGGTGACAAAATTGGATAAGGATTGGCATATCGGTTATAAAAGACAAATGGAAATATATCAATGGCTTTTGCGTCAAAACGGCTATAAGGTATCAAATACCGGCTATTTTGTTTATTGCACCGGCCGATTGGATAGGGAAGCGTTTGATGGCCGGCTTGAGTTTCATGTTAAATTGATTTCATACAAGGGGAGCGACAAGTGGGTGGAAAAGACCATTATGGAAGCGTATAAATGTTTAAAAAGCAAAAAAATCCCCAAAGCGAATAAGGATTGCGATTATTGTAATTATATAAAAGCGGTGGATAAAAGCACTTGACATTATATCATATATGATATATAATAAAATCGAATACAGAGTTAAATTTTTTCAGAATGACAAAGGGGAAATACCTTGTCTTGAGTATATTGAAAAATTAAATATAAAAGAAAAGGCAAAGGTCCTCAAATATATTGAATTTTTGAAGGATAGAAAAGGATATTTGGATGAGCCATATTCAAAACATATTAAAGGGAAAATAAGGGAATTAAGAGTCGATTTTAGTAAAAGCAGACATAGAATATTTTATTTTACATTTATTAATCAAACTATAATTTTACTGCATGCTTTTTTAAAAAAGACGCAACAAACCCCAAATAAAGAAATAAAAAAGGCAGAAGATAATTTAAAAAATGTATTAAACAACCAAAAATTATATGAATAGAAAAAATAATGATTTTCAAAGTTATTTAAAAGAAAATTTGAAAAATCCCAGTTTCAAGAAATATTTTGATGAATTTGGCAAACAGCTGGAAATTGCTTACCAAATTTCAGAATTAAGAAAAAGAAGAAAAATGTCTCAATCGGATTTGGCAAGGATTCTCGGCACTACCCAAAGCAATATCGCCCGCATGGAAGCCGGACAACAAAATTTTACAACGATCACTTTGCAAAAAATAGCGGAAGCGTTTAATTGTGATTTGAAAATTGATTTTGTCAGGGTTTAAATTAGCCCGAATGTCTGTTTGAACACCAAATTCTTGAAACATGGATAATAAACTATGTACACCTTATACATCCTCAAATGCGCGGATAAGACATTGTATACCGGCATTACGACTGATCTTGAACGAAGAATTAAAGAGCATAATTCCTCCAATCTTGGCGCGAAATATACCCGCGGGCGAAGGCCGGTGAAGCTGGTTTTGGTAAAAAAATTTAAAAATCGGTCTGACGCGTCTAAAGAGGAATCACGGATTAAAAAATTGTCCCGGAAAGAGAAGATGACAGAGATAAAAACCGCCCGCTCAGATTCTTGAGCGGGTGTTTTATTTATGTCATTGCGAGGAGTCCCAAGACGA
>Ga0208953_1001404_pt1 | contig 13977 bp, 15 predicted proteins | sample RifOxyB2_FD_184033 | JGI IMG/M metagenome (GOLD analysis project Ga0208953, IMG submission 184033) | Groundwater microbial communities from Rifle, Colorado - Rifle Oxygen_injection B2 (SPAdes) | ecosystem: Environmental > Aquatic > Deep subsurface > Groundwater | place: USA: Rifle, Colorado... | reverse complement strand
CCACTCGGACGAACTTCCGGGCTACGGCGTCACGAGGGCCGAGGTCGAGGACATCGCCACGGAGCTCGCTGTCGGCCCTGAGGATGCGTTCGTGCTGGTCGCGGAGGAGGAAGGGCGTGCTAGGGCCGGCCTGACGAGGGCCGTGGACAGGGCAAACGCGGGCATCGACGGCGTGTCGGAGGAGACCAGGGACCCGCTCCCGGACGGACAGACGGTCTACAGCAGACCGCTGCCCGGCAAGGACAGGATGTACCCCGAGACGGACGTCAAACCCATCCTGATAGACGCGCGCATGCTCGAAGGCGTCAAGCTCAACCTGCCGGAGCTCCCGGAGGCGAAGGTGTCCAGGTTCGTCAAGGACTACGGCGTGAACAAGGACCAGGCTGAGGCCATCCTGAGCGGCGCGCACGAGGACGAGTTCGAACTCCTCGCTGGCAGCATCGGCTCGCCACAGGTCGTTGCGAGAGTGTACATGAACGTGTTCCCCGAGCTCGAGAAGGCGGGGCACGACACATCGAGGATAGACGTCGAGTGCGTCAAGGAGATGCTCCTGTCGGTGTCCAAGGGCACCTTCGCGAAGGAGGCCATACCGGAGCTGCTTTCCTGGATGCTCAAGAACGATATGTGGGACGTCGCCCGCGCGTCCGACTCCCTGGGAGTCGTGTCGGTCGAGGTAGACGATGTGAGGGCGGTCTGCGACCGGGTCGTGAAGGAGCGCGAGGCGTTCATAAAACAGCGGGGCGAGGGAGCCCTCGGGCCGCTCATGGGCATCGTGATGAAGGAACTGCGCGGGAAGGTCGACGGGAAGGTCATCAGCGAGGTCTTGAACGAGAGGATAAGACAGCTCCTCTCGTGACGTCCTTCTTGGACAGGATCGTGAGGAAGTTCTTGCAGTACTCCAAGGCCGCGCCCTTGTCGTCTTCCTGGCACTGGAGGAAGCTCCTGCAGAGCTCATCGAGATCGTCGGGGTTGTTGTACTTCCTCTTCTTAGCTGTCACGGCATACCTTCCAGCGGGTCTATCGAATCCGCCATATGCCTAATAATACTATCCGCTTACATTCTCAAGGGTTGGATTTCTTCACGGACATCCTGTAGGCGAGGATCGACTCGAAGAACATGTGCTTCTCCTCGACCATCTCGATATCGTACCTCTCCTTCGCCGTCCTGAGGACCGTCCTGATGCTGCCGAACGAGGAGAGTATGATGAATATCCTGCCGTTGGGCGCCAGGAACCTCCAGGCGTCCTCTAGGAAGCGTACAACGACCTCGGCCCCATCGGCCCCCCCGGACCATGCCCTCTCGGCCCAGCTCGACGGGGCATTCTCATCGGGCAGGTACGGTGGGTTGAATGTGATGACGTTGTACAGCCCCACGACCTTCTCGAACAGGTCGCTCTGAAGGACCTCGACCTTGAGGTCGTTCTTGAGCGCGTTGGAGCGCGCGCACGCGACCGCATGCGGGTTGATGTCCACGGCCGTGACCCGCGCCCCGGCCTTCGCGGCGTGCAGCGCGGCTATGCCCGTCCCGGTCCCTACATCGAGGACCCTCTCGTCAGGGGATACTTCGATCACGTTGACCAGAAGGTACGAGTCGTCGCTCGGGTTGTACACCTCGGGCGCGATGTCTATGTCGATGCCGGTGTCCACTTTCACGGCCGTGTATATGCCCGTGACCATCATTAAGGCTTTACTAGGCGAGGTCGTTCACCTGCCTTGAGGATGAAGGATGAATGTCTGGGTAGCCGCCATCATCGTCATGATCGTCGCGAGCACGGCATACTCGTACTACCGGCAGATGAGCTTCTCCATAGTCGTCAGCGTGGTGTGTGTCGTATCGTTCGCGGTGCTCCTGCTCTCGGCCGGTTCCGCATACTATGGGAACTCGGAGACGATGTACCAGCTGGAGTTCATCCCTCATGACCTGACAGATCCTGGACGGCTGTACACCGTGCTGACATCGATGTACACGCACGGGGGGATCGGGCACCTCCTGATGAACATCCTGGTAGTCGCGTTCATCGGGATGGGGTTCGAGCAGAGGATCGGCACGAGACCGTACATACTCATGTACTTTGTAGCGGGTCTGTGTGGCACCCTTGCGTTCGCCGGACTGAACTGGGGCAACTCGTTCATCGCTGTAGTCGGCGCCTCAGGGGCGATTGTGGGGGTTCTCGGCGCCTACGTCAGGATGTTCCCACACGAGCGCATGTCCCTGCTAATCGGATTCCTCCCACTCCCGCCCATGCCACTGTGGGTCGTCGTCGCGGGTATTCTGTTCCTCCAGATCGTGTTCTTATCGGGCCAGACAAACATAGCCGTCGAGGCGCACTTGGGCGGTCTGGTCGCTGGATATGTTCTCGCACCATATGTGGCCAGACTTCCGCTCCACAAGCGGGTCAAGAAGATGGTCTCCCAGTCAGCCCTCAGGAAGCTTGCGACGACCCCTGAGTTGAAGTCGATAATGAGGAGAATCGAGGAGGAGTCCATACCCGACGTCAGGAGCGCATGGATAGAGCACTTCCTGTCGCAGGCGAAGTGCCCGCAATGCGGGACGAAGCTCAAGGTCCGCAAGGATGGCGTCATGTGCGAGCGGGGGCACATGCTGTGACAAAGGTGCCGGTCGTGAAGATCCTGTGCGAGGGCTGGCTCGTGAGGGAGGGCGGGGCCGTCGTCGACGCATCGTCGTCCGTGACGATGGTCGATACAGACATCGGCACGGTCCTCATCGATACGGGTTCGTCGACCAATGTGGCCGACCTGTCTTCCGCCCTATCGGACAACGGCGTCGCGCCTGAGGATGTGAAACACGTCGTCAATACACACCTCCACATGGATCATTGCGGGGCCAACGACCTGTTCCCGGAAGCGGCCCTCATCGCGCATGAGCTCGAGGACCCGCCTGTGGGGACACGCAGGGTCTGTGGAGGAACGGAGCTCGCCCGTGGCGTGAGGCTCGTGCACACTCCCGGGCATACAAGGGGCAGCATGTCCGTGCTGGTGGAATCAGACCGAAGGTATGCGATATGCGGGGACGCCATCCCGACAAGGGCGAACTACGAGTCCCATGCGCCACCGGCCATACACTTCGACCGCGCCTTGGCCATGAAGAGCATGGACTTGCTCCTGGGATGGGCCCAGACCGTCGTCCCGGGGCACGACAGACTTTTCAACGTCCTAGGAAAGAAGTAAGTGAGAGGACTGATATTGAGAGGGCCGATGACCGTTCCGGCGTCCGTCCTAGTCGAATGTCCGCAGTGCAAGTGCGAGACACTCCACGAGGTCCTCTCAGGTAGGATGGGGGGCAAGTCAGTGTCCGTGCTCGAATCCACGGTCAAGTGCAAGGAGTGCGGGCACGTGCACCACGTGACGGTCAAGAGCGCCAAACCGGTCGAGGTGCCGTTCGTGATCAGCTGGCTGGAGACATCTTCCAGGGGAAAGGTGCTCCTGGGGCCGGACGAGGTGCTGTCAGTCGGGGACGAGGTCATGTGCGGGGACATACCCACGCTCGTCACATCGATAGAGTCCAAAGGCGCGAGGGTCAAGTCGACCAAGGCCAGCAGGATAGATACCGTATGGGCCAAGAAGTTCGACAAGCTCAAGGTGTTGTTCTCGGTCAACAACCACGGCAGGACCTTCTCCGACTTCATGATGGCCGTCCCTGACGAGGAGTTCTTCATCGGTGACATTCTCGAGTTCCAGAAGAAGCAAGTCGTCGTCCATTCGATCAGGATCCAGGAGCGGACCATCAGGAAGGGCTCCGCCCTCGCAAGGGACATCGTGCGCGTGTACGGCGCAGTGGTCCGGAAGACCGTCCAAGGCGGCGGCGACTCGAAAGATTAATCCCTCTTTCAGTGCGTTTCGCAATATCGTGACCGACTTCTCTGAGCGGCGGTCCGAGCTCGTGGACGGCCTGATACGCCGCGGTTATGCCACCAAGCGTGAGGTGGCGGAAGCGCTCATGAAGGTCCCAAGGGAGGAGTTCGTGCCCAGGTCTCTGATGGACGAGGCATATATCGACACCCCCCTGCCCATAGGTTCCGGACAGACGATATCCGCGCCGCACATGGTCGCCATGATGGTGGAGGCGCTGGACCTGAGGCCAGGCCAGAAGGTGCTCGAGGTCGGCGGAGGGTCAGGGTACCACGCCGCCGTCACCGCGGAGCTGGTCTCTCCAGGCGGGCACGTCTTCACGGTCGAGAGGCTCCCGGAGCTCGTCGAGTTCGCGCGCGACAACATCACGAGGACGGGTTACTCGGATTCCGTGACCGTAATCCTGAGCGACGGTTCCGTCGGCCTTCCCAGCGAGGCGCCTTTCGACAGGATATTCGTCGCGTGCGGCGCGCCCGCAGTCCCTGAACCGCTGAAATCGCAGCTCAAGGATGGCGGGCTCATGCTGGTGCCAGTGGGCGGCAGGATGTATCAGGATCTGGTCAGGATAGAACGCAGGGGTGACAGGTACATCCGTGAGGACCTGGGCGGCTGCGTGTTCGTCCCCCTCGTGGGCGAGCACGGCTACTAGAATCCGTCGAGATGGTCCAGGACCTTCCTGAGGTCCTTCTCGTCGACGACGATGTCCGCCTTCTCCCTCACGTGGTCATCCTCAGGACAGAACGCGATCCCGAGCGCGGAATGCTCGAACATGGATACGTCGTACCGCGAGTTGCCGACGCTGACGATCTGGTCCGGACCCACTCCGAGCCTCCTCGCGGCCTCGGCCACGGTCTTGCCTTTCTCCATCAGCCGGACCCTGAAGATGCCCTCGCCCGAGAGCCTGTCCGCATCGTCTGTGCACAGGCCGTTGGCGAACTGCATATCCATGCTCAGTTCATCCGCAACCCTCTCCGACAGGAGGTCTATGCCAGCGGAGACGATCACGGTCTTGAAGCCCCTGCGTCTGAGCTCCGCCATAGTCTCGGCCGCCCCGTTCATGAGCGGCGCGCTCGCCAACATGCCCCGTATCTTCTCCGAGGTCACCTCAGGGTCGATCCTCCTCCAGAGCTCGATGTCCCGTCTGATGAACTCCTGATCATCGATCTCGCCTCTGAGGTAGGCGTGCAGCGAATGGTCGTTGTTGACCCCGAACTGCCGGTGGACATGGACCCACGAGCTGACGGTGTCCACGAGCACACCGTCCATGTCGAACGCTACAAGCTTTGGCACGTCTGGACCATGGCACGAAGGGTTATTAAACGCATCCCACGATGGCTGGCCGCGATGATCACAGTCATAGGCGTCGGCCACGTGTTCGTCATATCCGAGCAGGTCAGGGCCATGATACTGTCCCGGCGGCCGGAGGTCGTGTGCCTCGAGCTCGACCCTGCCCGGTACAGCGCCTTGATGAACAGGGGCAGTGGCAGGAGCGGACGCGTCCCATTGCAGTACATGCTCCTCGCGCAGATCCAGAAACGCATCGCGGGCAAGTTCGGCTCTGAGGCGGGGGCCGAGATGCTGGCAGCCGCCTCCGCCGCGAGGGAGGTCGGGGCCAAGCTGGCGTTGATCGATATGGACGCCGCATCGGTCTTCGCCAACCTCTGGAGGGCGATGTCCCTCCGCGAGAAGCTCGAGCTGTTCTTCGGAGCACTCGTCGGCCTGGTCTCCTCCAAGGAGACGGTCGAGAGGGAGCTCGAGAGGTACGAGGACGGGGAGAGTGAGTACCTCGAGTCCCTGGGCAACGAATTCCCGAGCATCAAGAGGATACTGATCGACGATCGCAACAGGTACATGGCGGCTAGGATAGTCTCCATCGCCGCGCAGCACGAGAAGGTCTTGGCGGTTGTCGGCGACGGGCACATGCAGGGCCTGGTCGAGGCCCTTGGCGACCGGCAGGTCGAAACGGTGAGGCTCAAGGAGCTGCGCGGTGCTGAGCCAGGGCCATCCACGAGCAGCGGCCAGTATGGGTTCAGCTACTATCTGAAGGGCTAGACCGTGCTCGGAAAGCATTTATTCGGAAGAGGCCGTTACGACCAGGCCGTGCGTGATTGACTTGAAGGTAAGGCTCCTCAACCACACCAAGAACCCTGACAGGATATGCGCCGCAGCGGCGCAATCGTGCTACTCCGAGCAGGGCGCAGGCGAGCTGTTCGACAGCACGACCGATGAGCGAGCGAAGAAGATGATCAAGAAGGTCGTCGGGATGGGACACCTGTCAGTGGTCGAGCATGCCCATTTCACATTCTCGGTCGAGGGGGTTTCCAGGTCCCTGACCCACCAACTGGTCCGGCACAGGATAGCCTCCTATTCGCAGCAGAGCCAGAGATACGTCGGGATGTCCAAGTCGGAATACGTCCTCCCCCCGTCGATATCCGGGGATCCGGAGGCCCGGAAGGCGTTCACCGAGGCGATGGACAACGCGTGGAAGGCGTACAGACAGCTCGCTAAGACCATCCCCAAGGAGGACGCGAGGTACGTCCTGCCCAACGCTTGCCAGACGAACATCACGGTGACCATGAACGCTAGAGAGCTCTGGCACTTCTTCAGCCTCAGGTGCTGCCGGAGGGCACAATGGGAGATACGCATGATGGCATGGAAGATGCTCTCAGAGGCCAAGGAGGCGGCGCCGATACTGTTCGAGGACGCGGGGCCGCCGTGTTTCCGCGGCCCGTGCCCCGAGGCCGAGTACTCCTGCGGCAGACCCTATAGGAAGGGCGCGATGCCCTCGGACGAGGAACTCCTGGCAGAGAGCGCCAAACCTGTGGGATGACCCCTCTGGATTGCTTGACAGGGGCCGCAGCACTCTACGCAAACCATATATATACCCTGACCGTTCCGAGAGTTCCACGGTGAGTCCTATGGGCAACATCAGACCGACGTACATCAAGAGGGTAGCCATCGAATTGGTCCAGAAGTACCCTGAACAGTTCACGGGTGACTACCAGCACAACAAGATGATGGTTGCCAAGCTCACCGATGTGCGTTACATCTCAATGAGGAACAAGATCGCCGGGTACGTGACGAGGTACCGCACGCACTACGAGGCCTGAAGACGAGGCCTCACTGCGCGCCCACCGCTGGGCGTTTTATGTAATGCTGCCACCGTACTGAGTACTCTCTCGTGCGACTAGCACGTGGCCGCATCGCGGGATATGAACTGCCAAATGGACACATGTGTACTGCCAAACGAACACATATGTACGTAACATTCAGTGCCGGGACATAAGAAGAGTGCAAGAATGAACCACGAACCAGCCGTGAAGGTCGAATCGCTGACAAGGGTGTTCGAGCCCAAGAAGAAGAAAGAGGGCAAGTCAGTGAGAGCCTTGGACTCCGTCGACCTGCAGATCGAACAGGGTGAACTGTTCGGCATACTGGGTCCGAACGGCGCGGGCAAGACGACACTGCTCAAGATACTCAGCACGCTCCTTCTCCCCACCTCGGGCAAGGCGTACATCGCCGGCTTCGACGTCGAGAGCCAGTTCAACGATGTCAGGCAGAAGATCAACATGGTCTCTGGAGGCGAGGTATCCGGCTACGGACTCCTCACGGTGAAGGAGAACCTGTGGATGTTCTCCCAGTTCTACGGTATCAAGAGCAAGGTCGCGCTCCAGCGCATAGATGACATGCTCAAGGACTTCGGCCTCAGCGACAAGAAGGACGCGAAGGTGAGGACACTCTCCACAGGTCAGAGGCAGAAGATGAATATCATCAGGGGTTTCATCACTGACCCGGACATCATATTCCTGGACGAGCCGACGCTCGGACTGGACGTCAACGCGTCGAGGGTCATCCGGGACTTCATCCTCCAATGGCTCAAGGACCATCCGACCAAGACCGTCGTGCTCACGACGCACTACATGGTCGAGGCGGACGAGTTGTGCGACAGGATCGCCATCATCGACAACGGGAAGATACTCGCGTGCGACACCCCGGAGCGGCTGAAGAGGAGGGTCCAGATGAACACGACGCTGAGCATGGACGTGACCCTGCTGAAGGACACGACTGTGTTCAGGACCTTCGAGGGGGTCGAGAGCTTCACGTTCACCGAGGACGGGGAGAAGGGTCTCACGAAGCTCAGGTTCGTGATGAGGGGCGAGTCTGGCGTCTCAGACATCATATCCGCTGTTCTCGGCCAAGGGTCGAGGATAGAGTCGCTGCAGAAGACCGAACCGACACTAGAGGACGTGTTCATCAAGATGGTCGGCAAGGGATTGGAATGAGCGACGGCTGGGTCATCAGGAACCTCAGGGCTATAAAGGGGCGTGCATACCCCCGCATCATCGGCGCGAAGAGGGAGCCCAGCTGGCTGTTCTTCGAGATCGTGCTGCCGCTCTTCACCGTAGCTGCGTACGCCTACGTGTACCAGTTCATGGACGCCAGGGACGAACTCATAGGCTATGTTGTCCTGGGAGGCGCGATGACCGCATTCTGGCTCAACGTGCTGTGGGCCATGGCGGCCCAGTTCTACTGGGAGAAGGAGATCGGCAACCTGCAGCTGTACATGATCGCGCCGATATCGAGGATGTCCATCCTAGCGGGCATGGCGCTCGGGGGGATGTTCTCCACGACTGTCAACGCAGCCTCGACGCTAGCCATAGGCGCGCTGATATTCAACGTCGCATTCCACATATCGAACCCGTTCATGCTCATCGCGATATTCCTGGCGACGATGGTCGCCCTGTATGGCATGGGCATGATGTTCGCGTCGCTCTACATGCTCTTCGGCAGAGAGGCACACCACCTGTCGAACCTCATGACGGACCCAGTATACCTTGCGTCCGGCTTCTTCTTCCCGGTGAAGTACCTGGGTGCGTGGGCTGCGGCAGGCGCGTCATTCATACCCATCACACTCGGCTTGGACGCGCTCAGACAGATGTTCTTCACGGGCGCGGCTGAGGATGCGTTCCTATCGATAGAGGTGGAACTACTGATACTGCTGGGACTGTGCGTCGTGTTCCTGATCCTCGCTCACTACTCGCTCAGATACATGGAGTATCTCGGGAAGGCCACGGGGAGGTTGACCCTCAGATGGCAGTGATGAACGACCTGCGCACGATGAAGAACGCTGCGTGGCTCGGCTGGCAGATGGAGGCGAACTGGGCGGACCCGTTCCTGTTCGCGACCTACTCGATAGTGAAACCCATCAGCGCGACGCTCATCCTCGTCTTCATGTTCATGGTCGTCACGGGAGGGGACACGGACAACGCGTACTTCTCGTACATGTTCATCGGGAACGCGCTGTACATGTATGTCGCGGAGGTGCTGTTCGGGGTGACATGGGTCATACACGACGATAGAGAACACTACATGACCCTGAAGCAGGTGTACATCGCCCCGATCAACTTCTACGCTTACATCCTGGGCCGGTCGGCCATCAAGATAGTCATCACGACCGCAGGCGTGATCATCACCCTGGTCTTCGGGGTCCTGGTCCTCGGCGTCGACATATTCCTTGGGGACATAGACTGGCTGCTGCTCGCTGTATCCACAGTGCTCGGCATGGGCTGCATATGCGTTCTGGGGCTTGCCCTGGGCGGGATCACTTTCCTCACCGCCCGGCACTCGATCGGGATAAACGAGGGTGTCGCAGGCATATTCTACGTCATGAGCGGCATCATATTCCCGATAACCGCGTTGCCGACATGGGCCCAATCCATCTCGAAGGTCCTCCCCGTGACATATTGGATGGATTCGATGAGGCGCGCCCTGATGCCCGACGCGATGGCCGAGCTCAGCTCGGCGGCCGCATTCGATGTCACCGGTCTCGGCGGCTTCAGCAATCTGTATATCATGATCTACCTCGCGATCTCAGCCGCGATATTCTTCGTGCTGTCCTTGGCCGTGTTCAAGTTCGCCGACGGCGTCGCCCGCAGGAAGGGCAAGATCGACTGGACCACATCGTACTAACCACTGGGGGCATGGTTAGGTATTTCTACCGATGTCCTCATGGGGTGCCATTCAGACGGATTGCCCGAGTGGGGTAGCTTGGATATCCTAGAAGCCTGCGGAGTTTCAGACCTGGGTTCGAATCCCAGCTCGGGCGCATCCCTCTCTTTCTGACAAGGCACATCTATCCGGGATGCGTATTCGGTCCCGATGCTCCCCGAACTCGAGGCGATCCTGCATCGTGTGAGGGCAGACAGGCTCTCGGGCGCGAGCGCCCTGGCAATCGGTGTGTGTGACCCGCTGAGGGGGTTGTGTGAGCGTCTCCAAGGCATGTCTGCCCAGAAGGATCTGGAAGAGTTCGCCCAGGCTCTCGTAAGAGTGCAACCCAACATGGGGGGCATATGGAACCTCGCGAACGGCATCCTGCACAGGTCGGCGGACGTCTCATCTGTGGCGTCCTTCTGCGGGTCGATGTCGCTCCACTGCGCGAGCGCCTCGGTCAGGATCGCCGAGGTTGTGGCCTCGGAGGTCTCGGGCAGGAGGATCATCACAACGAGCTCTAGCAGCGCGGTGTTCCACACGCTCGTGAAGGCTTCAGGCGAGCGCGGAACATCGGTCATCGTATGCGAGTCGAGACCGATGCGCGAGGGGATCCTCATGGCCAGGGAGCTCGGGCGCGTTGGTGTGAGTGTGACCGTCATCGCCGACGCCGCCCTGGCGCTCTTCTCATCGGATGCATCGGTCGCCATTGCGGGAGCGGACGCGGTCAACAGGAGCGGCATCATCGGGAAGATCGGCCTTGCGCACCTAGCCATGGCTTGCGACTCAAGGAACATGCCGCTGCTGGTCCTCGCCGATTCGTCCAAGTTCGCCCCCATCAGTCTGTCCAAAGACCTGAGGGACCCGTCCGAGCTGTTGGAGCCGGGCACGCCTGGAGTATCAGCTGAGAACCGCTATTTCGAGCATGTGCCGTTCGAACACGTGAGCGCGATATTCTCTGAGAAGGGTCGGCTGTCGTCTGAGGATGCCCAGCGCGCGGTCTGGGGCGCGAAGGTCCACCCGAAGCTCGTCCAGAAGCCTCAGTGACTCCTCCTCATGCACTGCTCGACCTTCGTCATCTCTTCCTTGGTCATGAGCGGGACCTTCGGTTTGGAGAGGATCCTCTTGACTTCTTCCTGCGCCCTCCGGATGAGGTCTCCCTGCCTCCCTGGTCGCGTCCTGACCTCGAGCGACGCCTGGGGGATGGCGGAGCCGATGGTCTCCTTCCTGAACCTTGAGATAGTATGTCTCTTTCCAAGGAAGTTGCCATCCATCCCGGCGTCCCTGATGGTCTCGAACGATATCGCTTCTGGGCTCGTGTCGAAGTCCCTAGCGAACTCCCTCGCGACACGCCACGTCCATGCATCAGCGACCAGTTGCTCGAAGGATGCTCCAGTGGCCATGTCTATCCCGCCGAAGCCAGTGCCCAAGTCCGAAGGTATCATGGATTGAATCGACATGTGGGGCACACCTTCCCACTCGTTCGACATTGTGTGCGCCAGGTTCTCGAGGCCGACGCCTGCCACCATGGTTGGGAGCCCGTAGAACCTGCTCATCTGGCCCGCCCCGGTCCTGATCATAGGCACTTCCAGGGCTCCGTAGTCGATCGACCCCGTCTTGAGGTCCCCCGGTGAGGAATCGATGCTGTAGATGAACGGGGCGCCCTTCTTGGCGGCCTGTGATATGACGAGGCTCGCCAGGCTCTCCGCGTTGACCTGAGCCAGAGTTCCTGAGATAGTCACTGGAGAAGTGAGCCCAGTGACAGACGCCGCCATGGCCGCGACTGGGATTCCCGCCCTCGCCAGCTCTACCTGGGCCTCAACCAGCCCTTTCTCGAAGGTGAGCGGTGATATAGGACACTGGACGGCCGAGAATATCGGTCTCTTCGCGAGACCTTCCTCCCCTCCGGTGAAGATGGATGCGAGTTCGACCATCCACCTTGCCTCCTCGATGTCGGTGGCCATTGCCTGGACGTGCTTCGTCGTGAACATCAGGGAGGTCTTCAGCTCGACGATCCCTTTGAGGCGCACTGGCTGCTCGAGCGCTCCGACCATGGGCCAGAAGAAATCGAGCTCGGGGAGTTCGTTGACCAGTATGGCGAAATCCCTCAAGTCATTCGAACTCGCAGACCTGGACTCCCCTGTCACGAGGTCCTTGACGAAGACACCCTCGCCCCCGTTCGTGACATGCAGCTTCTCGGAAGGAATCGATATGTCGTGCTTGCCGTCTCTGGAGGCGAGTGTGACGGGCCTTCTGGCATCAGCAAGAGCGGACTTGACGAGCTCCTCGGGAAGAAGCATCCTCTTGCCGTCCTTGGCCGTCTTCGCACCCGCTCCCTCGACGAGGTCACGCACGAGGGGACTGTGAATCACCACCCCGATCTCTGCGAGGATCCTCATTGTCGTGTCGTGAATGCGCTTCATCTCTGAAGTGTCTAAGAATTCCATCCGTCCCCTTGCCATGTGCTCAACTCTCCCAGAACCGTCTCGGAGAAGCTGTCCGTTTTCATCTACTTTTTCCCACCGTCACGGAAATGTATGAACACTGTTCGAATATCGCTTGGGAATCATCAAATAGCCGTGCGAAGGGGTGTTGCACGCGCGGAACTTGCCCGGCATAACGTTAATGGCAACCTCTGCGTTTTCAGCTCAGTCAGGGTGACATTCAGTGGAGTCCAAGGCACGTGAGGCGGTGTACCACCTGGTCCTGAGTAGCATGGACCAGTTGCTTGAGAGGGACGAGTTCGATGCATGGGTCGATGGCGAGATCGAGATCGCCCCGTTGTTCAGGCCCGTATTCGAGTCCGTAGCTCGCGAGAGAGACACGTTCATCAGGGAGCTGCACCAGATATTCCCCGCAGAGGTCCTGGACAGGTTCATGGAGAAGCACCCCGGGGTGGATGTGAGGGACAAGACTCTGGCGATTGTCCGGATTGGCAAGGAATTGCAGACAATGATGGACATCGTTCAATCTCTCTGACGTTCGTCAGGGGCCGTCTCCTCGGCATGTCACTTGCCATGATGCCCGTCACCGATCCCGGACGGTGCAACATGTCCAGATATGGTCAAGGCAACTCCTGTACGTACACAAGCGTTATTATTCTGTAAGCGATTTTTGGGCTGAACCAGATGGCCGAGAAGGACGCTAACCCCAAAGCCGGAAAGAGTGCCGAGGCTGCACTCGTCGACAAACCCTATGCGATGCCAGATTGGCTGCAGAGGTACAAAGAGAAGATCAAGACGCCTTCTCAGGCGGTCTCGACCATCAGGCGAGGGGACAAGGTGTTCATCGGCTCGGGCGCAGCCCAGACGCTCGTCAAGTCCCTGATAGAATCCGCTGGCAGGCTCGCCGACACGAGGATCATGCACATCATGACCCTGGGTGTGGCGCCGTACACAGAAGAGAAGTTCACCGACCAGTTCAGACACAACGCCTTCTTCATAGGCGCGAACACAAGGAAGGCCGTCGCAGAAGGCAGGGCAGATTACACGCCTGTCTTCCTCTCCGAGATACCGGCTCTGTTCAGAACGGGCCAGGCACCGATTGACGTCGCGCTCATTCAGGTCTCGTTGCCGGACAGACATGGGTTCTGCAGCTATGGTGTATCGACGGACGTGGTCAAGTCGGCGTCAGAGTCCGCTGTCAAGGTGATCGCGGAGATAAACCCGCAGATGCCAAGGGCCCTGGGGGACTGCTTCATCAACATGGACGACATCGATATCGCGGTCCCTGTCAACGAGCCGCTCCTGTGCGCGAAGAGGGACCGTGCGGATGATGTCGCGAGGAGGATCGGCAAGAACATCGCGGACCTCATCGAGGACGGCTCGACGATGCAGATGGGCATAGGCACGATACCGGACTCCGTCCTTTACAACCTCACGGACAAGAAGGACCTGGGAGTCCACACCGAGATGTTCTCAGACGGGTTGATGGAGCTCGCCCAGAAGGGTATCATCAACAACTCGAAGAAGAGCATACACCAGGGCAAGACGGTCGCCTCGTTCTGCATGGGAAGCAAGGAGTTGTATGAGTTCGTCGATGACAACCCCGCGATAGAGTTCCATCCGACTGAGTACACCAACGACCCATTCATAGTGGCACAGAACGACAAGATGGTCG
>Ga0208953_1001399_pt1 | contig 14003 bp, 3 predicted proteins | sample RifOxyB2_FD_184033 | JGI IMG/M metagenome (GOLD analysis project Ga0208953, IMG submission 184033) | Groundwater microbial communities from Rifle, Colorado - Rifle Oxygen_injection B2 (SPAdes) | ecosystem: Environmental > Aquatic > Deep subsurface > Groundwater | place: USA: Rifle, Colorado... | reverse complement strand
AAAGCCATAAAAAAGGCAGGTGCCTTAAATGCTGAATTGATTGTTATGTAGTCAGCCGACTTAATATTCCTTCATTATACCTTAATTTTAAAAGGGCTGGTTCTATCAGCCCTTTTTTGTTGTGCGCCCGGCAGGGCGCACCTGCTTGGAGGTGAAAGTCCTCTACACGCTTGATAGGAGGAAGTGTTAGCCGGACGGCAAGGGTGTCCGCCGCAAGGCGGAATCTGAAGGAAGCCGCAGGCAAAGCGTTGGTCTGACGAATAGGAAGCGTATAGAGGCATCCGTATTGGGTGAGGTGGCAATTATCATCGAAGCCCAAACCCTATCCGGAAAATACGGATGTAGATGCGACAGACATAAACGTGAAAGCAGGTGCGCATTACCTGGGGAGATCTGCAGCTCTGACCGAAAGGACTATCGAAGCTGAGAAACTTCGAGACGGGGCGGCAGAAGTCAGCAGAGGCCATAGTAAGCGCATTTCGACCGCGCTGAAGGGCTGAATGTAAGCGAGAGACAGAAGGACAGGAGCCTCGATGGCGAAGGAGACGCAGACGAGAAAGGCTGGAAAGCCTGAGCCCATACCGGAAGGTAGCGGACGGCATCCGCAAGGTACCGGAGTTGGTGCGTCAAACGCCACGGCGGAGAATGAAACCGGCTGTCGGACGAAAACGGAATTGATGGAAGCGGTGGTCGAACGCGGGAACATGGTGCGGGCCTATCGTCGTGTAGCGAAGAACAAAGGCTGTGCAGGTGTAGACGGGATGACCGTAGACGAACTGAAGCCCTATCTTGTGTTGCACTGGGAACGCATCAAGCGGGAACTGCTCGAAGGGCTGTATCAGCCACGGCCGGTATTGGCAGTAGAGATACCCAAGCCGGATGGCGGGATGCGTAAGCTTGGCATCCCGGCGGTGCTGGACAGGCTCATCGGGCAGGCGATTCATCAGGTGCTTGAGCCCATGTTTGACCCGGACTTTTCGGGGTCAAGCTACGGGTTCAGGCAAGGCCGAAACGCGCATCAGGCCATAGTGGCGGCACGGAAGCATGTGACAGAAGGACGACGCTGGGTTGTTGATATTGACCTGGAGAAGTTCTTCGACCGTGTGAGTCATGACAAGCTGATGGCGCGATTAGCGTGGACAATAAAGGATAAGCGGCTTTTGGTGCTGGTTCGTCGGTACCTACGAGCAGGAACTCTCTCGGAATGTGTATTAGACACAAGAGAGGAAGGGACGCCGCAAGGAAGCCCATTATCGCCATTGCTATCGAACATCGTGTTAGACGCTTTCGACAAGGAGCTTGAAAAGCGTGGGCACGCCTTCTGCCGCTATGCGGACGACTGTAACATTTATGTTCGGTCGAAACGGGCGGGGGAAAGAGTGATGCAATCGCTGACCGGATTCCTTGAAAGGAAGCTGAGTCTGACGGTGAACGCCACCAAGAGCGCAGTGGGGCGCCCGTGGGAACGGAAGTTCCTCGGATACACGATGACTTGGGATGTGAAACCGAAACTGCGAGTTGCGGTCCGGTCCGAAGAACGGCTGAAAGACCATTTGCGGGAAATCTTCCGCAGAGGGCGCGGCCAATCTATCTCCCATGTTATTGAGACGCTCAATCCAATCCTTCGGGGTTGGCTGCAATACTTCAAATTGGCCGAAGTGAAGCACACCTTTGAAACGCTCGACCAATGGTTACGCCGGAAACTCCGGTGTGTCCTTTGGCGGCAATGGAAACGTGCTCTCACTCGCGCCAAGAACCTGATGAAACGAGGGCTGGACGAGGTTCGGGCGTGGAAATCAGCGACGAATGGCCGTGGTCCTTGGTGGAACGCGGGTGCGTCGCACATGAACGAAGCCTTTAAGAAATCCGACTTTAATCGCTGGGGACTCGTGTCACTGCTGGATCTAATTCGGGATTGTCGTTATCACTTACAAACCGCCGTATACGGAACCGTACGTACGGTGGTGTGAGAGGTCGGCGGGAGGGTTTACCTCCCGCCTCCTACTCGATTGATTTTCCAATTTATAGGCATCTTTTCTTTCTTCATATCATTTTTTTATTGAACTCAAAGGACTGAATATGTATGTTATTACCGTATTAATTTATAACTCTTTAATAATTATGAAGTTATCAATCCCTACTCAAAGGAGTTCCTTCATGAAGCTTCTATCAATATTAATTCTTCTGTTTTGTGTGATCCAGATCACAGCCCAGGATGCGGCTACTTTGGACTCGCAACCGGCAATTCAAGGGGCTGTGACGTCAGCCCAGGTTGATGAGAATACTCTTTTACGTGGAGAGGATCTTTTTACAAAACAGCTTTATGCCAAAGCACGGGAGGTGCTGGAGGCCGTGGTCGCCAAGAATCCCAACGAAGCCAAAGCGTGGCGTTTGCTCCGTGAAATCTATTCGATTACCAATGACAAGAAGCTTGAAATTCAGGCACTTGAGAAATATGCGGCGCTTTCTCCAACAAAAGAGTCCATTGGACAGGCCATTGATTTATTCAAAGAGATGGGGGATTCCGCTAAAGCGCTGTTTTATCTTGAGCAATATGCCAAGCTAAAACCAGAGGAGACCGATAAGGTGCGTTTTCGCCGGACGCTTGATGAATTGGCTCTTGTTTATGAAAAGGAACAGAAAACGGATGAGTTGTATGGGACTTTAAAAAAATTAATTGATATTGCACCCAAAAACGAGCATTACCATTTCAAGAAAGGTAATCTGGATTTCAGTGCAGGGAAATACAAAGAGGCCTTTTCCGAATTCAAGGAGGTCGATGCTATTTCTCCGGGTTACAACGGAAATGCCTATCCTCTCGGGGAATCGGCTTATCGGACCGGCAATTGGATTGTCGCGGTGGAGGCATTAAAGAAGGCTAAAGTGGAAAATCCTGATTCTCAGACGCTCTTTCTCCACTTGGGAGAGGCTTTTGAGGCTCTTAAGCAACCGACAGAAGCGGCGTCCACCTATGAGACGTTGCTGAATCTGAACCCGAAGAACCCGGATGTAATCTCCAAGTTGATTGCCTTATACGAAAAGGATAAGACCAAAGATTTCCGGCTGGTGAAACTGTATGAAGACTATCAGGAATTGACGGGAAAATCAGACCCGGACATGATGATGAAGCAGGCCACAATCTACCGGCAAAGCAATCCGGGGAAAGCCATTTCGCTTTATGAAGAGGTCATTCGTCTTGACAAGGAGAATGTTAAGGCCTATACCGCTTTGGTGGAGCTTTATGAAGCGAAAAACGAAGCGGACAAGGCTGCGAATTATCTGTCAAAACTGATGGAAATATCGCCGACTCTGGACGGCAATCTCAAGTTAACCCAGCTTTATCTCGATGCCAAGGATTCCGCTAAAGCCATAGAACCCCTTGAACGGTATGTGGCCCAGAAAAAAGAGGATTTGGATAGATTGTTTTTGTTAGGCAAGCTCTACTTAACGGTGAAGCAAGACGATAAAGCGGCTCTTGTCCTGGAAAGAATCTATCGGGAAAGTGCGTCTAACAAATCAGCCTTTAAAGGCGATCTCGGGCAGCTTTACGAAGCTTATGCCACCACGCTGATTCGCACCGGAAAAAAAGACGAAGCGGTAAAAATTTACGAAGCTGCGGTCAAGTTGAATCCTAATCTTGGCGAGGCTTGGTTTTACATTGCAGCCTCTTATTTGGGCAAAGAAAAATGGTCGGATGCCATCTCTGCCCTGCAAAAAGTGAAGGCGTTTGATCTGCATAAGGCCGAAGTGACCCGCGGTCTGGCTAAAGCTTACTATCTTCTCAAAAACTACCAGCAGGCGGTCATTTATCTTGAGGAATTATACAAAGAGACGCCGTCCGATACGGGATTGGTCCTCAAATTGGTTAAATCCTATCTTGAGTTGCGGCAGGCCGCCCAGGCTGCGGTCTATCTCAAACTGCTCCCGGATGATATCGTGGTTCGGGAATTCAGCGGTGACATGCAGGCTGCTCTGGCTATTCTTCGGACCGGAAATGATAAACTCGGCAAGACCCTACTCCTGAGCGTGCTTGAACGAAATCCCAAGGATGAATCGGCTCTTCGCATGTTGGCTGACCTGGAAATCAAGGGCAAAAACCATACTGCGGCAGCGGATGCGCTCAACAAACTCTACCAACTACGTAATCAGCCGGGGATTCAGAAGGAGATAGGCGATCTGTTCCTGGCTGCAGGAGACGAATCGCGGGCAGCGGATGCCTATGCCATTTACATTAAAAGTGATGCCAAGGATCGCAAGACCCTGGAGGCGTTGCTTTCCATTTATGAAAAGCAAAAAAATGTTGAAAAAGCTTATCCCCTCCTGAAAATATTGGCCGGACTGGTCCCCAAGCAAGAGGAATATCATTACAAAAAAGGGATGATTGAATTCGAACAGGGCAACCTGAAAGAGGCGGCCAACTCGTTTAGCGAGGTGGCTAAGCTTAATCCCAAATATCCTAAGATTGCCTATTATCTCGGAGAAACCCAATATCGTCTGGGGAATAGTGTCATGGCAGAGCCTTCTTTGAACAAGGCGCTGCAGGAGAATCCGGATGATTCGTTACTCTTGTCCCATCTGGCGATGACGTTGGCTAAGAATAAAAAATACGGCGAGGCTATCCCGTTATACGAAAAACTGCTGAAGCTCCGTCCAGGCGACAAAGGAATATTGGAAAGCCTGATTGCTCTGTATGAATCCGCACAAAGTTCTCCGGATAAAATGATTGCCGTCTATACCCAGTATTTAGAGATAGCCGGGAAAAACAAGAAGACGCTTTCCGTTTTGGCTGGTCTATATATGGAGGTTAAGAATTTTGATAAAGCGCTTGCCTCATACGAAGAAATATACAGCCTTGACAATCAAGATAGGGTCGCGCTTAAGGCCCTTGTAGATTTGTACGACATGCGAAAGGACATCAAAAAAGCTTCTGAAAAACTGGAGGCGCTTCTTCTTTTATCGCCTTCGGCCCAGGGCAATGCCCGATTGGCCGCTTTTTACATGACTCTCAAGGACAGCGTGGCCGCCATTGCACCGTTGGAGCGTTACACGGCGGTGCAGAAGGCGGCGTTGCCGGAGATGGTGTTATTGGCGCGTTGTTATTTGGTTCATAAGGATTACGACAAGGCGGAAGTGGTTATACGGAAGGTATTGAGTTTGAAGCCGAAGGATGGTTTGGGTGATATTTATTTGGTATTGGCGGTTGCGTTGGAGGGGGTAAACAAGTCTGCGGAAGCGGTATCGGCTTATGAGCAGGCGGTGAAGTACGATTCGAAGAATGGGGAGGCTTTTTTCAAGATAGGTCAGTTTTATTTGTCTTCGAAGAAATGGAAGGAGTCGGTTACTCCTCTTTTGAATGCGGTGAATTTGAATACGCATCGGGAAGAAGCGATTACGGGTTTGGCGGAGGCGTATTATCAGGGTGGGGATTTGAAGTCGGCCTTGCCTTATTTGGAGAAGGTGAATGTTCAGAAATCGGGTCAGGCGTTGGTATTGGAGCGGTTGGTGAACGCTTACATAGCGGTATCGGATGACAAGAATGCGGTGAAATATTTGAATGAGTTGAACCGGTTGGACCCGTCACGATTTGAGGCGAGTTATTTAGCGGCCATGGCTTTTATTTTGCAGAAGGACGACAAGTCTGCGCTGCCGATATTGGAGAAATATGTTGAACGTAATGCGAAGGACGGGAAGGGTCTTCGGACGTTGGCGGATTTGTACAAGCGGGTGAAGCAGGATAAGAAGGCGTCGGATATATTGGAGCGTCTTTATGTGTTGAAGGCGGAGCCTGAGTTGAAGAAGGAGATAGGGGATCTTTTGGCGGATTCGGATCCGGTGAAGGCTTCTGAGTCGTATGAGGTTTATCTTAAGGTTCACGCAGCGGACAAGGGTGTTTTGCTGACGTTGAAGAAGATTTACGAATCCAAGAATAATAGAGCGGCGCTTTATCCGGTACTTGAGAAGTTGGTGGTTGCGGAGCCTTTGAATGCGGTTTATCTTGCTCAGAAGGGGAAGATGGATTTTGAGGCGAAGCGTTACAAGGAGGCGTCGGACGCGTATTTGCGTGTGATGAAGGTGAATGCGAAGGATGGGGACGGGGCGTACGTATTGGGAGAGAGTTATTATAATTTGAATCAGTTTGTTGCTGCGGAGCCCTATTTGGGTGCCGCGGTGGCGCAGCGGTCGGAGGATTTGAATTTGCGTCTTCATTATGCACAGGTGTTGGAGAAGACGGGGAAGGGGAAGTCTGCGGCAGCGGAATACGAGAAGGTATTGACGGGCCGTCCGAATGACGGGATGGTGGTGGATAAGCTGATAGGTCTTTACGAGTCGGCGAATGATCCTGTTCGGTTGATAGTGCTTTACAATAAGAAGATGGAGGTTTCTGGGAAGAAGGACAAGGATTTGTTGTTGAAGTTGGGCGGGGTTTACCGTTCTCAGAAGCGGAATGATGAGGCGTTGTCGACGTACGAGGCGGTGTTGGGGTTGGATGAGAATAACGAGACGGCACTGATGATGACAACGGACCTGTATGAAGAGAAGAAGGATCTGAAGAAGGCCGCGTTGAAGTTGGAGAAGCTGCTTACCATGAAAGCCTCTCCGCAATCCAATCTTAGATTGGCGGGATATTTTATCGCACTTCAGGACAGTGCCAGAGCCATTTCTCCACTCGAGGTTTATACGGCTTCTAAAAATGCCGATATCGGACAATACCTTCTCCTCGGCTTGTGTTACCGATCCATCAAACAGACGGAAAAAGCCGAATATGTTCTCAATCGTATTGCCGTGAGTCCCGCGACCGGTGCCCCGAACAATGTTCGAAATAGCGCACTTACGGCGCTGTATGATATCTACCGGGCAAAGAATGACAAGGAAAACCTGAAAAAAGTGCTGACTTCTTTGGTGTTATTAAATCCGAAGAACGAGGCCTATCAGTATGAATTAGGTTCTCTGTATTATGAGGCCAAGGTTTTTGAACCGGCTCTGAAGTTTCTGTTGGCGGCCCATGCGCTCAAGCCGAATATGGAGTCTTCTGCCAAAATGATCGGAACTATTTATTTTGTGGGAAAAGCTTATCCCAAGGCCCTGTCTTTTCTGAAAGCCGCCTTGGAAAAAGACCCCAAGGACGTTGAATTACATGGCATGTTGGGTTTTGCTTATGCCCAAGATAAGGCCACGGCTTCGCTGGCGGCTGCTGAGTATGGAACGGTCCTTACCATTAAGCCGGATGATAGTCGAGCCGCACGTGCGTTGGTGGATATCTACGAGAAAAACCAGCAGTCCGCTAAGTTGATGGAAGCGTATGAAACGCTCCTCAGACTGGAGTCTTCCGATAAGGCGGTGTGGCGTAAATTCGCTGCCCTTGCTCAGGCACAGAAAGCGCCGGATAAAGCGGAAAAAGCGCTGTTGAAGTTGGCGGAGCTGGATCCGAAGAATAGTCAGACCGAGATTCAATTGGGTGAATTGTATGAAGCCCAAAAGAAATCCAAGGAAGCGGTTCTTCATTACGGGAAGGCCATTGCGTTGAACGCCGAGAAGCCGGCCGAGTACGAGCGCCGGATTGGTTTTATCTATTTAAACGATAAGAATCTCGATAGTGCGGCGGCTCACCTGTATAAGGCGGTTGAGAGTGACCCCTATACTCATGATGCGGCCTATCAATTGGGTATCCTCTATGAGAACAAGAAGGATTACGAACAGGCCGTTTCTTTCTTTGATTTGGCTCAGGAAGCCCAACCGGAGAATGCGGAATACGTCTTCCGTTCGGGTCGCGCCAGCTTTCGTCTTAACGAATATCCGGCCGCCAAGCAGAAGTTGTTGCGTGCAGTATCCCTTAATGCCAAGCTGGATGAAGCCTACTATATGATTGGCCAGGTTTTTCTTGCCCAGGATAACGCGAAACAAGCGGCGGCTTATTTTGCAAAAGCCATTCAGTTGAAACCGGACAATCTGGATTATTTGAAACAGTTAGCCGATGCGGACTATCGTTCCAAACTGTTTACGGAGGCGGTTCCGCTTTATGTCAAATTACTTGCAACCAAACCCGACGATCTTGAATCGCATGCCAATTTGGGACGCTGCTATCTTGTTCTCAAGGCGGAGGAGAAAGCCGTTAAAGAGTTTGATCTGGTCATGGCCAATAAACCTCAGCTTGTCGAAGAGGAGTTTGAGATAGGGCGGCTTTATTACAATCTGAAACGGGGCAAAGAAGCTAAACGGATTTTGAACAATGTGCTTCGAACCCATCCGGAAAATGCGGATGCTCAGGAAATGATTGCGGATATTTTTCTTGCGGACAAGGATGTCAAGAATGCCATTGATCATTACTTGGAAGCGGCTAAATCGGATAAGAATCGGTTCGATTTGCTTAAAAAAGCCGCGGATTTGTATTTGTCCATCAAGAATGAGGATAAAGCGGTGTCCACCTACGAGTCCTATCTTTCCCAGAAAAAGGATCCGGAGGTGGCGAAAAACCTTTCCGATATTTACCGAAAAAATAAAAATGAAAAGGATCTCAGACGGATTTTAGTCTTGAGGGCATCAATGAATCCGAAAGAGGTATCCACTTGGATGGAACTGGCCCAATTGGATTTGAAAAACGAGAAGATTGAAGATGCGGTCAATGCCTTTAACCAGGTCCTCAAAGTTGATCCGGCCAACAAAGAGGCGCTGTATTTGTCGGGAAAGATTTATCTTGATCAAAAATCGTATCCGACGGCCCTTATTCGACTTGCGGCTGCGGTGAAGTTGAATCCCGGTTCGCTCAAAGCCAATTTGGCCCTGGCGACCTGCTATTATGACACCAAGGTGGTCGCACAGGCCATTCCGCTTTACGCCAAGGTTCTTCAACTAGATCCGAAAAATGAGTCGGCTTTGGATAAATTAATCGAGCTCTATCGAATTGCCGGCAACCAAAACGAATTGGGTCTTCATCTAAAAAAGAAGATCGAAATGAATCCCAAGGCGGGCGATGCTTACCTGGAACTGGCCGGTTTATATCTCAAAGTCGGCAAGGCCGCGGAGGCGGAAGCTTCTTTTAAAAAGGGGCTTGAACTCAAGGGGGAAAGTTTTGATGCTTTCAAGACATTGGCCCGACTCTTTTTTACGCAAAACAGGCTTCAGGAGGCCGTTGATTACTACAAGAAGGCAATTTATATCAATTCAAAGGATGCCGAGGTTTATCAGGAATTAGGCAAGGTTTATTTGGCTAAAAAGGATTCCACCAGTGCGTTGGATGCGTATGAAAAGGTTCTGGTCTATCAAAAGGACAATATCGATGCTCTGGAAATGGTGGGGCAACTTTATCTGGCCATGAATTACCAGAAAAAAGCCATTGGAACCCTTCAGCGCATCATCGAAATGAAGCCTAAAAGCGAAGCGGGATACAAGGCTATCGGCAAAGCCTACCTTGATACCAAGGAATATGACAAGGCCGAAAACCATCTTAAGAAGGCGCTCTCCCTGAATCCAAGCAATCCGGAAACCTATTATTATCTCGGTGAACTTTACCGGGTTCTGAACCGGAACGAACAGGCGCTTCTCAACTATGAAAAGGCCTTTAAGCTCCAGCCGGGGAATCGGGAATATGCGGCTAAATATGCCGAGGCTCATTACACGGCAAAGAACTATGCGGCTGCAATACCGATATTACTGAAATTGCAGCAGGATGGTGCCAAAGAAGTGCGTATTACCGCGGTTCTAATGGATTGCTTCCTGTCGATAGGGAAACCTAATGAGGCGATCAAGTACATTGAAGTCCTTGAGAAGGCGGATCCGGCCCAACTGAAGAAGAATTTCAAGGTGGCCGAGGCTTTTTACAAACTGGGCAGAATGGAGCAGGCGCTTTTGATTCTGGAAGACATGGGTCCCCAGAAGAATAAGGATTATTATCAGATGTTGGCCGATATTTACACCGACAAAAAGCAATATGGAAAAGCGCTTGAAGCATTAAAAGCGCTTTTTGCACAGGATAAGAGCAATATGAAGGTCGGCTTGCAATTAGGCGACTTGTACGAAAAACGGGCCGAAGATCCTCTGGCTATCGAAGTTTACAAGGATTTGGAAGTCGGCTATCCTCGGGAGGCCGTCATCAAGGAACGCTTGTTGGCGCTGTATAAGAGAGCGGGATATGAAAAAGCCTCGGATTTACGCGTTGTTTTAATGCAGCTTATTCGATTAAAACCCGACAATATCAATTATTTGTTTGAATTGGCCAATCTACAATATTCCGATGGCCAACGCGGAGAAGCAGCTGCGAACCTGTCGAAGGTCCTTTCCGCCAAACCCGGTCATCCGGGTGCGTCAGCGCTTTATGGCCGGATATTGTTTGAACAGAAGAACTACGTCGGCGCAGAGAAATATCTGCTCAATGCGTTGAAAACAACGCCGAATGATATTCCTTTAAACAAGTCGCTGGGAATGCTTTATAAGAGCAAGCAAAATTTGGCCAAGGCTCGCCTTTTCCTTGAAAACGCCTATAAAGGTGACGCGAAGGATATGGAAACCGTTACCGAATTGGTCGGATTGTATGAAGCGTTGAAAATGACCGATCAGTTGACGGTGCTGTATCAGCAGCTGCTTAAAAGTGATTCAAAGAATCCTATTGCTCATCGCGGTCTTGGGAATATGTATTACAGTCAAAAGAAGTATGATGAGGCCATTTTGGAATATACCTTATATTTGGCGGTCAAGGAAGACGATGTGGAGATACTCAATCTTCAGGCGGACCTTTTATTAAAGAAAAACAAGACACAGGAAGCCATCAATTACCTTCGCTCCTCGCTTCGTTTTCAGGCTAATCAGCCGGAGGTGGCTTTTAAGTTGGGTAAGATATTTCTGACGGTTCAAGGCAATGAGGAGGCGGCCAAAGAAAAGTTTGAGCAGGTTGTCCTTATTGATCCGAAAAATTATGAGGCTTACAAAATGCTCGCCGTGCTTTACAAGCAGGACAATGATCTCTTTTCTGCCATCCGATGCCTCAAGTCGGCGTTGAAGATTAATTCGTCGGATCCGGGGGCGCTGAAGGATCTGGCCGTTCTGATGTTGAAACAGGGTGATCTTGAGAAGGCCGAACCTGTCCTAAAAGTGGCCGTTAGGGCGAATCCCACGGATTACGATCTGACGGCGGAACTGGGCCGTTTGTATGTTAATTCACGACGGCCTGCAGAGGCGGAACCTTATCTGGTTCAGGCGTATGCCGGAAAGCCGAATGATATCAAGCTCATGATGGAATTGATAGGCGTTTATAATAAAAACAACAAATCAGCCTTGGCCATTCCTATTCTTGATAAGTTGGCGCGAAGCGGCCAAGCGACTAACGAAGTCAAAATGCAGCTCGGTATCGCCTACTATGGTCAGGGTAACATTGAAAAGTCAAAACAGATTTTAGAGGAAATTCTTACTAAGGTTGATGGAACCCCGGATGCCATCGCAACGCTCGGTATGATTTATGTGCGGGATAAATCCTTTAAAAAGGCTAAAATTGTCTTTAAGAAACTTCTTGAAGTCAATCCGGGAAACATTGACGCCAATTTTAATCTCGGTGAAATCGCCTTTTCCGAAAAAGACTACGATTTGGCGGTGGCGCATTACGAATTGGTTGCCGCAACGGACCAAGGGTATAAAAATCTGGCGGAAAGATTAGCGGAATGTTATGTCAATCAACAGAACATTCCCAAGGCCAAATTGTATCTTGAAAAGGCCATTCAGCAAAATCCGAAGAATCCGACGCTTTTTCTGGGCATGGGCAAAGTCTTATACATGGACAAGAATTATGTCCAGGCGGTCACCTATCTTAAACAGGCGGAATCCCTCATGCCCACCAATGATGAGCCGGTTTTTTATCAGCTGATGTGTTTGCTCGGAAAAAATCAGGCGAAAGAGGCTTTACAGATGGCAAAGGCTTCGCTAACCCGCTTTAAGACATCACCTACGATCTATTATGCCATTGGTATGACCTATCTTTCCGCCCGTCAGGGAGAAAATGCGCGGAAGGCTTTTCTTATCGCCATCAAACATGATCCGGCATACAAGGACGCTTATAAAAAGATCGGTGATGTGTATTTTGAGTATATGAACGATTCCGCAGCAGCCATTGCCAATTACAAACGGTTCCTTTCTTTGGGCGGTGATATTGCGGAAATACCGGCGGAATTGCAGATGAAGATTCAGTAGAAGAAAGAGGTTGCCTGACCATGGATTCTGCCGATCGGTTCTCTGAAATCGCCCGTTCGTTTCAGGCTTCTGAAATTCGGGAACTCATGAAGCTTCTCGGAAGGCCGGGATTGATTACGTTTGCCGGGGGAATGCCGGATGAGGAACATTTCCCTCATCCGGAGATCATCAGCATCATCGAAAGCCTGACCCCGGCACAGCGTGCGGCGGCTTATCAATACGGGCCCACACCCGGTTATCCGCCTCTTCTGGAGGCCCTGTCATCCTATTTATTGGAAAAGGGGATTCGATGTGGTTCGGATAATCTCATCGTCACCACTGGAGCGCAGCAGGCCCTTCACTTGGTTGCCCGTATTTTATTGGATCCGCAGGATGTGGTTATTGTCGAAGACCCCAGTTTTATCGGGGCCATGAATGCTTTTTTAAGTTTCCGGGCTTTGTTAGTCGGCGTACCTATCTTGTCCGATGGACCTGATTTGGAGCGGTTGGAAAAAGCGGTCAAACTTCATTCCTCGCGGCTGAAATTCGTCTATGTGATTCCTAATTTTCAGAATCCATCGGGTATCACCTATTCTCTGGAAAAAAGGCGCCTTCTATTGGAAATGGCCGAGAAACACGATTTCCTGATTTTAGAGGACGATCCTTATTGCGAATTGTTTTTTGAGGGAGAGGAAACGGTTTATCGAAGTCTCAAATCCATGGATGACCATGAGCGCGTGATTTATCTGGGCACATTTTCAAAGACGCTTGCGCCGGGTTTTCGTATCGGGTATGCGGTGGCGTCCAAGACGATCAAAGAGAAGATGGAGTTGGCCAAACAGTCGGTGGATGCCTGTTCCCCCTCTTTTTCTCAAGTGGTCGCTGCCGAGTATTTGAAACGGGGCTTGTGTGCACATTATGTGGCTTCGATGCGCCGGGTCTATCATGACAAATGCAGAACCATGCTTGACGTATTGGAGCGGGAGCTGCCATCGACTGTTTCCTTTACCCGTCCCAAGGGCGGCTTCTTTATCTGGTTGACCTTGCCGACCGGTGCTGATGCCCGGACCGTTTTTCAGGAATGCGTCGAGCACGGCGTAGCCTTTGTTACGGGCGCCGGTTTTTGCATTGAGGCGAAGGGAGAGGAACGGATTCGATTGGCTTTCAGCAACGCCTCCCTGATGGATATTAAAAAGGGGACGGCGCTTTTGTGCTCTGTGCTGAGGAAGTATTATCCACCTCGATAGTAAGGATGTGAACATGATTTATGTAGCCGTAGCCGGTTGTGCCGGGCAAATGGGGAGCCGAATCGTCGTTGCCCTGGAAGAGTGTTCGGAAGCCTTATTGGGTGCGGGTTTTGAACGTCCGGGTCATCCCGCCCTGGGTCAAGATGTGGGTCTTGTTGCCGGTATCGGTGCGAAAGGCGTATTTGTTGCGGATTCCGTAACCGTTGCTTCCGCCTGCCGTATCCTTATTGATTTTACCTCACCCGATGCGACGCTCACTCATGCCGCCTACTGTGCGGACAAAGGTATTGCGCTTGTTGTTGGTACCACAGGCCTTTCTGTTCCGCAGAAAGAGCAATTAATGAAGTATTCTGAAAAAACCGCTCTGGTGGTTGCGCCCAATATGGGAATCGGCATCAATGTGCTGATCAGCATCATCCGAAAGGTGTCCGAAGCGCTGGGAGCATCTTACGACATCGAGGTTATTGAAGCGCACCATCGCCGAAAAAAGGACGCACCCAGCGGAACCGCACTGGCATTGGCTGAAGCGGCGGCTGCGGGTCGAGGCCATGTCTTGCAGGATAAGGCGGTTTATGGTCGGCAAGGCGGCGATTCGTTGCGCAAAGA
>Ga0208953_1001394_pt1 | contig 14076 bp, 11 predicted proteins | sample RifOxyB2_FD_184033 | JGI IMG/M metagenome (GOLD analysis project Ga0208953, IMG submission 184033) | Groundwater microbial communities from Rifle, Colorado - Rifle Oxygen_injection B2 (SPAdes) | ecosystem: Environmental > Aquatic > Deep subsurface > Groundwater | place: USA: Rifle, Colorado... | reverse complement strand
CAAACCCATCAATCAAAACGTAAGAACAGCATTAAAAGAACCCTGCCAAGGAGGGAGGTGATTTCGGTTAGGTCTTAATTGATTTAACGATATCCATTTGGGTTAGGTTCTTATATGATTTGACACGCCCATAATAAACTATGGGGTATATTCCCCACATTTTAATGTGGGCGTGCTGGCCAGCCTAACTTTGTGGTAAAATATCTCTACTAACCAATGAAAATCATTTTAGCCGGCTATAACGTAGATACCGAAGTTTTGGAAGACTTAAAAAAAACCAGTCGTCCACGGCAGGATGTCACACCGGAAACATTGTCAGCTGCTTATGCCCGCATTTCCCGCGATCCCAGGCCAATTGATGAACTGCGCAAAGATGCTCGAGAGGAAGTTGCCAAGGCCCGCAAATCCAATTCAGCGATTATCTTTAAGATGGGTCATCATTCTATTGCGGAACATGCGGTTTTCAACTTTGATATTATTGGTGTCTCCCGTTTAGCTTTTGAAGAGATCGAAAAATTCCGTCTTTGCGCTTATACAGAAAAATCCCAGCGTTACCAAAAACTGGAAGACGATTTTATTATTCCCGAAGAGATTAAAGGCTCAAAAGTTGAAGCCTTATTTATTGAAACAATTAAAGCGCAAAACCAATATTATCATCAGCTGGTAGAGCAGGGGATTGAACCTGAAGATGCTCGTTATGCTACTTCTTTAGCTACTCAAGGCCAGGTTGGCTTAACAATTAATGCCAGGAATTTAGAATTTATGTTCCGCCGCTTTGCTTCTCATCCCTTGGCTGAAATCCAGCAGATTGGTAAAGCTATGTATAATCTGGTCAAGGATATTGCGCCGTCAATTATTTTGTTTGCTGAGGCCAATGACTATGATAAGAAGACCTACCAGGAACTTCTCCGCGTAGGCGACCCTCTTAGGGTCGCCAGCTGCCGTCAAGAAGCAGAGCCTAAGAGGCTCTGCTGCGCGGGTGTTGAATTGGTTGATTTTACTCCAGAAGCGGACGATAAACTTATTGCAGCTTTCCTCCACACTTCAACGAGTTTAAGTTATATCGAGTGTTTGGATCAGGCAAAGAAGATGGAAGAAGGTGAGAAAAAAGACTTGGTTAAGACCTGCTTTAAGTCTGCGGAGTTTTATGATCGGCCATTGCGGGAATTTGAATATGTTGATTTAACTTATGACTTAATTGTTTCTGCTGCCTGCTTTGGTCAGCTTAAACGTCACCGTATGACGACCCAAACTGTTCAAGCATACGATCCCTCTCTTGGGGTGACAATTCCCAAAGCCATTGGCCAATCAACCTTTAATAAGATTGTTGAACTAACTAACCAAGCCTATGATCAACTGGTTAATCATCACCCAATTGCCGCACAATATGTTTTAACCAATGCCCATCGTAGGCGAGTTCTCTTGAAGACCAATGCTCGAGAACTTTATCATATCTCTCGTCTTCGTGAAGATAAGCATGCGCAATGGGATATTCAGAACCTGAGTCGAGGGATGACTAAGCTGGCCAAAGAGGTTATGCCACTCACCACAATGTTTGTTGGTAGCAAAGAAGGCTATATAGAGCTTTACGAAAGTCAGTTTGGTAAAAAACCGAAGATTCTTCCTCAATTTTAATGGGTTTACTAAAGCGATTAATTATTATTCTGGTCCTCCTCGATAACTTCCTCAGTCAAATTGTTAAAAACTATATTCTTAAGCCTCGTTGGAAAATTGAAGGCAAGTGTAAGCAGTGTGGTATCTGCTGTGAGGAGATTCTCTTAAAAGCTACTCCACGCCAACTTTCCAGCAAACTCTTTATGGATATTGCTATTCGCTGGATTTCCTGGTTATTTGATTTTATTCTCCTGCGAGTCGATTATGAAAATGGTTATCTGGTTTGGACCTGTAAGCATCGTTGTCCTGATGGCAAATGCGGCAATTATTTCTGGCGGCCAAACGTCTGTCGCAATTATCCTTTGCTGGACTATTTCGAGGAACCCAAATTCCTGCCTGATTGTGGTTTTAGGGCAGAGCTGCGCTAATTTCTTTGCCTTCGCTCATTTGACAATTATGTCATTTAGGCGTAAATTATTGATAATGAAAGGCAGATGCATCAACCTTGTTAAACACTTATTTTTCCTTAGTTTTTGATCCTTTAGCGGTTTTCTTTGTAATTACCATCCTAACTATATCCATTCCAAGTTTTATTTATTCTTTAGGCTATTTAAAAGGGCATTATTCAACACGAAAAATTGTTTTGGGCCAGTTTCTCTTTGGGCTTTTTGTTTTAGCTATGCTGGCGGTGGTAACAGCAGGTAATATTTTTTTCTTCCTAATTGTCTGGGAACTCATGTCGTTGAGTTCTTACTTTTTGGTAATCTTTGATACTGAAAACAAAAAATCAATTGAAGCTGGAACTATTTATATGGTAATGGCACAGATTGGTACTGCCTTTTTAATTGCCGCCTTCTTATTGATGTATCAACAGTCCGGTTCTTTTGATTTTTATGTCATTAAGCAAGCACTGGTTTCTTTGCCTATTCAGCAAAAAAATATTCTTTTTCTTTTACTACTGGTTGGTTTCGGTGCCAAAGCCGGTATTGTTCCCCTTCATATCTGGCTGCCTTATGCGCATCCACAGGCGCCCAGCCATGTTTCCGCTCTGATGTCCGGAGTAATGATTAAAACGGCGATATATGGTCTAATCAGGTTTGTTATCTTGATTTTAGGGGTTAATGCTCTTTGGTGGGGCGAATTGGTTATAGTTTTGGCTTGTATTTCTTGTTTGGTTGGAATCTTAAATGCTTTGACGGAACATGACCTTAAAACGCTGCTGGCCTATTCTAGCGTGGAAAATATTGGGATCATCTTACTGGGGGTTGGCGCGGCTATGATTTTTATTAAGCTGGGTTATCCAGTGCTGGCAGTGCTGGCGATGGGCGCCGGTTTATACCATCTCTTTAACCATGCAATATTTAAAGGCTTACTTTTTTTAGGTGCCGGTAGTATCTACAATGCCACCGGCAGCCGCAATATCGAAAAGCTAGGGGGACTGATCAATAAAATACCCTGGACCTCTTCCTATTTTTTACTTGGTTCTATGGCAATTTCGGCTTTGCCGCCACTCAATGGTTTTGTTAGTGAATGGCTAACATTGTTAGTTCTTTTTTTGGGGGCTTTAACTTTAGGTGGGGGACTTAAGCTTTTCTTCTGTTTTAGCGCGGCAATTTTGGCTTTAACAGGTGGATTAACTGCAGCCTGTTTTGTTAAGGCTTTTGGTATTACTTTTCTTGGCCAAGCCAGGAGCGTTAAAGTTGAGCAGGCGAAGGAATGTGGTTTAGCCATGAATATGGGGATGGCAATCTTAGCCTTTTTGGTAGTTATTCTTGGTTTGGGGGTTGTCTTTTTTATCAAAATCTTTGGTTTTGTTGCCGGGTTTGTCATGGGCGTTGATGCTAGTTTAATAAGGTTTTCCTTAAACAGTTTTGTTATTAGTCTGCCGCTGGCAAATAATATTTTTCTGGCGACGCCGCAATTGCTGCTTTTATTGTTATTGTGTGCTGTCTTTGCTTTTGTGCTGTTAAACTTGTTCTTTGGCCGCGCTAAGGTTTTACTTGGTAAAACCTGGGATTGCGGCTATTATAAGCTTACGTCCAGAAATGAGTATACTGCTACTGGTTTTTCCAAGCCTTTTAGGCTGGCTTTTAGCTTTTTCCTTTTGCCTTACCGCAAGTTGAATAAAGTCAAAGAGTCGTTTTATCATGTCAAAAACTTTTATTATGAAACCCATACCACCAAAATCTTCATGGACTATATCTATAGGAATTTATTAGGATCAACCTTTCGTTTGGCCGGAAGCATGAGGGGCATCCAAACAGGCAGCATCAATATTTATCTCGGCTATATTTTTCTGACCATTTTGTTGCTCTTGGTTTTTAGGGGGATCTTTTAACTATGATAGAAATTGCTTGTTTGGCGTTTTTGTCCCCGTTATTAAGCGGAATAATCTCCAAGATAAAAAACAACCTAAGATTCAGGCAGGGGCCAAGCATTTTTCAGCCATATTTTAATTTGAGCAAATATTTTTCTAAGGAAGAGGTTGTCTCCAGCTCATGTTCCTGGCTCTTTAGGCTAACGCCATATATTGTTTTTGCTGCTACGCTGTCAGCGCTGCTGCTAATTTCTTTTAATCGTGTTGGCGACCTGATCGCGGTTATTTTTCTTTTTTCTCTGGCTCGCTTTTTCTTGGCTTTGGCCGGGCTTGATCCGGCTACAACCTTTGGTGGCATGGGCTCATCCAGAGAAATGTTTATTGCCAGTTTGGTTGAACCAGTGGCAATGTTGTCTGTTTTTGCAATTGCTTTATCGGCAAAAACAACTAACCTGACTTTTATTTTTGCGCAGCAGTCAATGAGTGTGCCAACTATTATGGCAACGTTAGCTCTGTTTTTAGTGGCTTTAGCAGAAACAGGTCGTATTCCCATAGATAATCAGGAAACCCATCTTGAGCTAACGATGATCCACGAGGCAATGGTGCTTGAGTACTCGGGCAGGTCACTGGGTCTGTTGGAGCTTGCCGGCTATTTTAAACAAGTCTTTTTTTTCTGGCTGATCTCCAGCCTTATTTTGCCGGGGTTTAATGAGCCAGTCTTCCTGATCATAAAGATGTTGGTTCTTTGTTTAGTTGTGGCTGCTGTAGAGGTGTCATTGGCAAAAATGCGCTTATTTAGAGTAGTTGATTTTCTCTCTTTTGCTGGCATCCTTTCAGCCATGGCCATAGTTGCCCTGGTTTTGGGAGCTTAATAAAATGGAATTTTTCTTGATTTTAGGTTTACTAGCTTCGGCCTTTGGCCTGGTTTCTGCCAAGCGCTTAAGCGTTTTAATTGGTAATTTTTCTCTGCAGTCGTTGTTGCTGGCCATTTTAACCTTTGTTGAAGCGGTTAACCTCGGTCAGCTTGGTTTGTGTATTATTGCTTTGTTGGTTTTGGCTTTAAAAGTTGTAATAATTCCCAAGATATTATCAAACATAACTAAAGAAATTAAGGTTAATGATAACCTGGAATTTTATCTCAATCCTCAGCTTTCGTTGCTGATGGCCTTACTGCTGACTTATTTATGTTGGACTTTTGCCAGTGTGATTTTTGTGGAATCAGATGCAGTTGCCAAAATGTGCGGCGCAGTTTCTTTTAGCATGATAGCGCTAGGGATGTTTCTGATGATTTTTAGGGTTAAAGCCTTGGCGCAAATTATTGGTTTGCTGGCGATGGAAAATGGAGTATTTTTGTTGGCTGCTTTAGTCCTAAACGGTATGCCTTTTTTGGTGGAAATGGCCATATTTTTTGATGTTTTTGTCGGTGTTGTTATCTTGGGTGTTTTTGTCTATAGGATCAACAGGCTTTTTGTTGGCATAGATGTCAGTAAATTAAATCGTCTAAGGGGCTAGTATGGAATTGTTAATTGTTTTAGCTGTGCCACTGGTGTTTTCTCTTCTTGGTGTTATTAGCAATAGCCACAAAGCGCAAGCTAAAATAATATTTTTAGCTTATTTGCTTAATGTTATTTTTAGTATCAGCCTGGCCTATAGGTTTCTAGTTAGTCAACAACCCTTGTCTTTGCTTCATATCTTCTATGCAGATAGCCTAAGCATCTTTTTTGTTTTTACAATTTCAGTTGTCAGCTTTGCCGCAGCCATCTATTCTAAGGGTTATATTGAACACGAATTGGCCGCCAAATTAATTGCTCCAAAAACAACCAAGTATTATTATCTGCTTTTTAATCTGTTTGTCTTTTCTATGCTGCTAACTGTTATGGTCAATAATCTGGGTTTAATGTGGGTTGCTATCGAGCTAACAACCCTGGTCTCGGCATTTTTGGTGGGGTTTCACAATAGTAGAAATTCTGTTGAGGCAGCTTGGAAGTATCTTATTATTTGTTCTGTGGGGATTGTTTTGGCCTTGCTCGGTACAATCATTTTTTCTTATGCGTTTTTTCTTTCCTCGGGGGTAAAAAGTCTTAACTGGACAGAGTTATTTATTGTGGCAAAAAATCTTAATCCTGATTTAGTGCGTATCGCCTTTATCTTTATCATTGTTGGTTATGGCACTAAAGCCGGACTGGCGCCAATGCATACTTGGCTGCCTGATGCCCATAGTCAAGCTTTATCGCCGGTCAGCGCTCTTTTATCGGGGGTGCTATTAAAAACTTCTATCTATGCAATATTAAGGTACAGTGTTATTACTAATCTTTGTTTGGGATCGGCTTTTTCTTCCCATCTCTTTGTTTTTTTTGGTGTGCTTTCCCTGGCGGTTTCAGCCGGTCTAGTTTTGGTGCAAAAAGATATTAAGCGTTTGCTAGCTTATTCCAGCATAGAACATATTGGCATTATTATGCTGGGCTTTGGTTTGGGTGGGATAATGGGCACCTATGGAGCTTTACTTCATATTTTTAACCATGCAGTAACCAAATCATTGTTGTTTTTTGGGGCAGGTAACTTGGTAAATGCTTATGGAAGTAATAAGATCCGAAGTATCCGAGGTGCTTTAAAAGTGCTCCCCTTTACAGGCTTCATGGTTTTAATTGGAATTTTTGCTTTATCGGGTTTCCCTCCTTTTGCGATGTTTTTTAGCGAGCTAATGATATTAGCTGCTGCCTTTAGCCAAGGCAATTATCTTCTGGGTGGATTTATCTTGTTGGTTCTCTCCCTTGTCTTTAGCGCAGTGCTTTATCAGTTTGGTAAAATGTTGTTTGGTGAAAAGCCGGATCATCAACCGGCTGTTAAAGAACCATTTTCAATTTATCTGGCTTTTCTTTTTCTCTTGGCGCTTATCTTGGTTGGTTGGAGTGGCTTAGTTAACAGTCTTGTCCAATCAGTACTAATAACCTTAAAAGGATTATAAATGGACGTAAATAGTTTTTTGGCAACATTAACAAATAAACACAAAATAACCCCTGTTAAAACTTTTGAAAATGGTGCGGATGAGCTTTATGTTGAGACCAATCAAGCTGGTTTTGGGGCTTTTTGTTTGGCACTGCATCAAGAATTGTGTTCGCCTGTGATGGCTATGTTTGCCCGGGACTTAGATGATAAGTTTCAAATCTATTGTGCCTTTATGAATTTTCAAACACAAACCTGGGTATTTGTCACTATGAAAATCCTTAAAACCGAGCCAGAATTTAAATCGATTGCTCTGCAAATTTATTCCGCCAATCTGTTTGAGCGTGAAATTAAAGAAATGTTTGGCCTTCATCATCTTGGTAATCCCGATAATCGTCGATTGCATTTGCATGAAGAAGTTTGGCCGCAAGGCTTTTATCCTCTCAGACATGATTTTATCCCTCCCAACAATGAACCAAGCTCAGCCGAATATGAGTTTTCCCTGGTTGAGGGAGAAGGGGTCTTTGAGGTTCCGGTTGGGCCTGTACATGCTGGCATAATTGCTCCTGGTCATTTTAGATTTAGTGTTGCCGGAGAACCAATTATTAACTTGGAAATTAGGCTGGGGTTTACACATCGTGGGGTGGAAAAGCTGTTGGAGAATAAGACGCCGCTTGAATGTTTAAAGATTTCCGAATGCGTGGCAGGAGATTCAGCTTTTGCTCATAGCTGGGCTTTTTGTTGTGCGCTGGAAAAAATCAACCGAATTAATGTTCCGGACAAAGCAGTTAACATAAGAATGATCTTGCTGGAACTGGAGAGAATGTATAATCATGTGGCTGACCTGGGTGGGATTGCTTTGGATGTTGGATTTTCTCCAGCCCAAGCACTGTCTGCCATAATCAAGGAGTCTATTCATGTCCTCAATGAAAAATTGACCGGTAGTAGGTTTTTAAAAGGGGTAAATGTTGTTGGTGGAGTAGCCAAGGATCTTGATTTTACAGCTGGGAAACGGATTGTTGATTCTCTAATTCAAATCAGGCGCGATTTCAAGGAATTGGAAACGATTTTAATGTCCAGTGTTTCTTTTCTGGATAGAGTGGATACTACCGGAGTGTTAAGAAAAAAGACAGCCCAGGATTTAGGTGTCTATGGATTGGCTGGTAGGGCTGCGGGGATTAAAATCGATACCAGGAAAGGTTTCATGCCTTGCTATGACCAGGTTGATTTCAAGTTGTGTTCTTCTGCTTCTGGCGATGCCCTAAGTCGGCTTAAAGTCAGAATGGAAGAATTCAGTCAGTCAGTTAATATAATTTGTCAACTTACAGAAAAACTGGACAACGGAAAAATTGTCGCAGACGATATAAACATTAAGCCTGGTTTTGCTTTGGGTTGTGTCGAAGGGTGGAGGGGGCCGGTTTTATACTGGGTCAATTTAAATGATGTTGGCAAAATAGATAGAGTTAAAATAGTTGATCCTTCTTTTCGCAGCTGGCAAGGTTTAGCCTATGCAGTTCTTGGTGAAATTATTCCTGATTTTCCGCTCTGCAATAAAAGCTTTAACCTGTCATATCCGGGTAGGGATTTATGAGTACATTAATAAAATTGTTGTTTAGTCGTTTTAGAAAAGGTCTGGTCACAACCTCGGTTGATGCTGATAATATTGAGGTAATTGGCCAGGATTTAAAAAAACTAATAAGCGCCAAACTCAAACGCTCCTTTAACATTCGCGAGGTTGATACTGGATCTTGCGGTGCTTGTGAAGCGGAAATTATTGCTGCTAATAATCCAATCTATGATATTTCCCAATACGGGATAAGCTTTGTGGCCTCACCAAGACATGCGGATGCTCTTTTAGTTACTGGTCCTGTATCTAAAAATATGGTAATGGCCCTAAAAAAAACTTATGCGGCTATGCCGGGCCCCAAATTAGTGATTAGCTGTGGTGATTGTGCCTTAGATGGAGGAATTTTTAAAGGGTCATATTATGTTGCTGGGGGAGTTGGCAACATTCTTCCTGTTGACTTCCATATTCCTGGATGCCCCCCATCTCCCAAAGATATAATTAGAATAATTTATAGTTTTCTAAAAACCTGATCGTAGGTTGGGAACTGTTTTGAAGAACCAAAATTATTGCCTAATTGTGGATTTGAAGCACGGTTGAGATAGGGTATAATTCTTAAAGATCAAAGTGCCAAGGTTAAAGGTTAAAACAAATTCCAAACCCAAATTTTCAAGATCAAAATTTAGCTTAGTTCTTTTACCTTTGCTCTTGTTTTGCTCTTTTCACTTGGATCTTTGGATTTTAGCTTAAAGGATTACTTTTTGTGAAGAAAACGATATTTTTATTCGCTATCCACTGTCACCAACCTGTAGGTAACTTTGAGCACATTCTTGAACAAGCTTATCAGAAATCATACTTACCGTTTATTAATGTGATGGCAAAACATCCTCGGATCAGATTTACAGTTCATTACAGTGGGATTCTCTATGATTGGTTTTTAGTCAAACATCCAGAATTTATTGATTTGTTGAAAAAGTTGGTTAAAAGGGGACAGATTGAGGTTTTAACCGGTGGTTATTACGAGCCAATTCTCCCCTTTATTCCTGATGTAGATAAGCTGGGACAAATCGAAATGAGTAACCAATTTATTAGAGATAAACTTGGCGCCGTGCCGGCTGGTTTATGGTTAACCGAAGGGGTTTGGGAGCCCTCCTTGCCAAAGGTTCTCTCTGAAGCAGAAATTGAATACACTCTTCTTGATGAACATTATTTTCTTGCCGCCGGATTATCCCAGGATAAACTTAACGGCTGTTACTTAACCGAAGATCAAGGCAAGATGTTGAAAGTTTTTCCGATTGATGGGAAATTGCTTGAGCTTATTCCGTTTAAAACGCCTGAAGAAACTATTAAATATTTGAAGAGTTTGGCAAAAGAGGGCAATCCTTCTATAGCGGTTTTTGCCGATGATGGGGAAAAGTTTGGTTTTCGACAAGATAATCATCACTGGATTTATGAAGAAGGCTATTTAGAAAGGTTATTAACCAGCCTAGAAGAAAACAATAAAGATATCCAAACGATGACCTTTTCCCGGTATTTGGAAGAATATTCAGCTTTAGGTCAAATTTATCTTCCTACAGCTTCGTATCCCCGGATGGCAGCCGGTTTTTTCAGGAACTTTCTTGTTGAGTTTCCAGAAGCTAACAATATGCACAAGAAAATGCTGCATGTTAGTAATAAACTGGAAACTTTACGATCGGCCAAAATATTTATTGGTGGAGGGGAACGGGATAAGCAAGTCGGAGAAATTGCTCAAGAACTTTTTCAGGGCCAATGCAGTTGTATCTGTTGGCCCGAGTTTGTGGGAGGTTTTTTCCATCAGCATTTAAGGGGGGCCATCTATGAACATTTGATCAAAGCAGAAGTTGGCCTGGAAAAATTTAATCGGCAAGGCAAAGAATTTGCCGAAGTGACAGTTTCGGACCTCAACAAAGATGGCCAAGATGAAGTGATCATTTCTAATTCCATTTTAAATCTTTATTGTGCCCCAGCTAATGGTGGAGCTATCTATGAAATTGATTATAAACCTAAGGCTGTCAATCTGATTAACAACCTAACTCGAAACAGCAAACCAGGCTATTGTTTTGTTGACAATTTTCTGGCTCAGGGTACAAATTTGGATAAGTTTAGTTCGGGGGAATTCAAAGAATCAGGAGATTTTGCTGGAGAGCCGTACTTTTTTATGCCTAAGAGAAGCCATCATGAAGTTAGCCTGGTCTTATCCCGTGAAGGAATGGTAGCTGGTCTTCCCCTTAAGGTTGAAAAACAAATTTCTCTGGTGGCGAAACAATCGATTATTCATCTTAATTACAAAATAACTAATCTGGGCAAAGAGCAGGACGAATTTTGGTTTGGCACCGAAGCGATTTTTTCTGTGGGCCAAAAAGATCTGTCTGGGATTGTTTCTGGAGAGAACAAAGTAAAAAACATTAGAGTTGTTGACGAAATGAGCATTTTTGATATATTATTAGAGTTTGAAGAGCCAACAACTGTTTGGCGTTTTCCGTTAGAGAAGTTTTTACCGGCTAATAGTCAGGAAAAAGCCAGTCTGCAGGGCACGGTTATTTTTCCTAATTGGAAGTTTGTTTTAGCTCCGGGTGAAAGCTGGGAAAATAAAATAATTTTACGTATAGAGGAGTAGAAGAAATGCCAGAATTGAGAAAAGATCCGATTTCCGAACGATGGGTAGTTATTGCCACAGAAAGGGGAAAAAGACCGACTGATTTTTCTTCGGTCCCGGTTTCCGAAGAATCAAAAGGGAGCAAGGGTTGTCCTTTTGATGAAGGGAACGAAGCAAAAACCCCGCCGGAAATTGCTGCCTGGCGGGAAGCTGACACTTCTCCCAATACTCCCGGTTGGGATGTCCGGGTTGTCAATAATCTTTTTCCTGCTTTAGTTAATCAAGGAGAAGTTAATCGTACCGGTATGGGAGTTTATGACATGATGAGTGGTATTGGGGCTCATGAGGTTATTATTGAAACCCCCCAACATGATTTATGCATTCCTGACATGCCCGACGAACAAGTGGAGAAGATTTTGTGGGCATACAAACAAAGAATTCTGGAAATATCAAAAGATCAAAGGTTTCGCTATGTGCTGGTCTTTAAAAATTACGGTAAAACAGCCGGGGCTTCTTTGGCTCATCCACATTCACAGCTGATTGCTACTCCAATTACTCCCCGCTATGTAAAATTAGAGCTTAGTAATTCACGTGCCTATTTTCTAGAAAAAGAGCGCTGCATCTTCTGCGACATTATTCGTCAGGAGCTTGGTTCGGGTGAAAGAATTGTTTATGAAAATGAATATTTTGTAGCTTTTACCCCCTTTGCTTCCAGGTTTCCTTTCGAGGTTTGGCTCTTGCCTCGCCGTCATGAGCACGGTTTTGAAATTATGCCGGATCAAGAACGTATTCTCTTGGCTCGTTGTTTAAAAGATATCTTAAAACGATTGAAGATAGCCTTGAACGATCCGCCCTTTAATTATGTTCTGCACACTTGTCCAAATCAGGTTGCTAGGGCAGGGAAACCGGCCTATTGGGGGACGATTCAATATGATTTCCACTGGCACATCGAAATCATCCCACGCTTAACTAAAATGGCTGGTTTTGAATGGGGCTCTGGTTTATATATTAATCCGACTTCACCGGAACAGGCCGCCAAGTTCTTGAGAGAAGTTAAGGTTTAATTTTTGTCCCTATTATGAAGATCCTCTTTATTTCTTCAGAGGTTGTGCCATTTGCCAAAACCGGTGGTTTAGCAGATGTTGCCAGTGCTTTACCTAAAGCAATTAAGGCGATTGGTCACGACATCCGAATTTTAATGCCGCGCTATAAATGTGTTTCGAGTAACGCCATGTCTGCTCGCCTCGCGGCGAAGCGGGCCGGCAGGCAGGAGTTGCGGGTTGGGGATCTTCCAGTCTATTTCTTTGAAGATGAACACTTTTCTAAACGTGATGAGCTTTATGTTAAAAATGGGCAAGACTATCCCGACAATTGCGAGGCGTTTTTAGCTTTTTGTCAGTCGGTTGAGGCGTTTTTAAAAAGAATTGACTGGCAACCTGATATCATTCATTGCAATGATTGGCAGACAGCCTTAGTTTGTCTATTTATTAAAGAGCTAAGAAAGAGCGATCCGTCTTTTAAACGTTGTGCGACAGTCTTTTCTATTCACAACTTGGCATATCAGGGCAACTTTCCTCGGGAAAAATTTGCTTCAACAGGTCTGCCGCAAACCTTAGAATTCTACGATCAACTCTCTTTTATCAAAGCTGGCCTGCTTTATGCTGATGTAGTTAACACAGTATCGGAAGCTTATGCTCAAGAGATCAAAACCAAAGAATATGGCTGCGGTCTGGAAAAAGAGTTGAAAAAACGCAGCCAGGATCTTTATGGCATTTTAAATGGTCTGGATTATGACGTTTGGAATCCTGCCAAGGATCCCCTGATAAAAAGACGCTATAGTGCGGGAACAATTTCTTTGCGGGGAGAGAATAAACTTGAGCTGCAAAGAGTTAATAATCTTCCTCAAGATAAGAATATTCCTCTCTTGGGGATTGTTTCTCGCTTAGCCGATCAAAAGGGCTTTGATCTTCTTGAAGAGGTAATGGAAGAAATTTTAGCCCTGGGTTGTCAGTTTGTACTTTTAGGAACAGGGGAGCCTAAATATCATAAATTCTTTGAGACGCTGAAGAAAAAATATCCCCGGCAAGCAGGAATAAATCTTGGTTTTAATTCGGCCTTAGCGCAACAGATCTATGCCGGGTCTGATATATTTCTGATGCCGTCACAATATGAGCCTTGTGGATTAGGACAGTTAATCAGTTTTAAATATGGTGCTATTCCAATTGTACGCAAGACTGGTGGCTTAGCCGATACGGTTCATGATTTTGAGCCCAAAACAGGGCAGGGGGATGGATTTGTTTTTAAGGAATATGGTAGCTCAGCACTTTTAGGGGCTATTGAAAAAGCTCTTGAGACTTACAAAAACAAGGTCATGTGGCAACAAATGCAGCAGCGAGTGATGCAATATAATTATTCCTGGGATGCCTCGGCGAAAAAGTATATCGGCTTATATATGAAGGCTTTGGCTAAAATTGGGATTGAGGCACTCTAAAAAGAGTGAAATTCTCTCCTACTGATTGCCCATAAAGCAGTTCAACTTTAGTAAAAGAGGTGGAAAAAGGTGTTTCTCTTATTTCTTTCCATCCGAGATAATTTCCTGATGGTAACTCGGGGAAACTATCCCAGTTCCTTCCCTTTAAGAAATGTATGATTACTGGCAAATCTACTCGTTCAAAGTTAGGAACGACCAATAATAAAAATTGAACTTCATCTTTGCGTAATGGTAATAAATCTCCTTCTTCAATTACCTTTGGCTGTCGTTGCATCAATTGTGTAGCAATTTGTAATGCATTTGGGTTTTTGTTGTCTCTGATAACAAAAGCTCGCCATCTTTCTAGATTACGAGCTACTTGCAGATCATTATCTTTGCTTTGTGTTTCAACTTTAACGTAACTATTTAGGTATTATTTTTTAGGCTGGGGTAGCGTTGGGGAGGCGGGGCAATCCTTGAACGGCTAATTGTAAAGCTTCTAGTATGTTGCCTCCTTGTTTTCTTGTGGTTGAGATATAACTTCTAATCCG
>Ga0208953_1001389_pt1 | contig 14151 bp, 3 predicted proteins | sample RifOxyB2_FD_184033 | JGI IMG/M metagenome (GOLD analysis project Ga0208953, IMG submission 184033) | Groundwater microbial communities from Rifle, Colorado - Rifle Oxygen_injection B2 (SPAdes) | ecosystem: Environmental > Aquatic > Deep subsurface > Groundwater | place: USA: Rifle, Colorado... | reverse complement strand
TCTTTGCGTCAATGAATCTGGACTACGCGGGTCTCGATTCCGTGAAAACATACGTATCCGGCAATGATTATGAAAATGCAAAGAGGACCTATGTTGATTTTGTGATTCACAGGACCGATAGAAAATACTTCTATGATTATTTCCAGAAAGACAGCACCATGATTTTGTTGCGGACCGTTTACCCGGATTTGGACACCCGTACCGCCGGGGTGATTGCTTCGGCGGACCTGACATTAACCAATACTTTTTGCGTCAACGGCATTTGTGCAACATTTCCCGGACTCATCGATTGGCAGTCCATTCCACCCGGCGGTTCATCTGAATATCCGTGGCAATTAAACCGGAATGGCGAATGGCCCATATTGGGCCAGGCCTATTGGTTAACGGAAAATGCATCGTATCGGGACAAGTTCTGGGCCCTTGCGGGTGAGTGGATTTCCGCAAACTCCGTTATTTCCAGCAGTCCCAACTCATGGCGCAGCCTGGATGCGGGCAGGCGGATGATTAACTGGTTTCAGGCTTTAGGGTATTTTTCCGGGGCCGTTGAAATTTCATATCAGGATTATTTCAATGTTTATAAAAGCATCATGCAGCACGGATATTTTCTGGCCCCGTATGAGCTGTCCTTTCGGTATGGAAACTGGCAGGTTACCGAATGCACGGGCTTGTTGAATCTCGGGCTTCTTTTCCCCGAATGGTTGGACAGCCCAACCTGGAAAAACCTGGCCATTGCCCGCCTCAACGAACAGATTAATGCGGGATTGCTTGCCGACGGTTATTATACCGAGTTGACGCCGGGTTACCATACCGGTTGTGTGATAAACTTCAGCAATTGTGAAATGCTTTGCCGGTTCAACGGTGTGGCGGGATTCTCCGCAACAGCACTCGCTAAGGTTAAGAAGGGTTACGAACTTTTCCTGAATATCGAGATGCCGAACGGCCTGCTTCCTACTGTCGGCGATCATTCTTTTGCTACGGACGAAAAGCTGCTTTTCAGTTACAACCCTATTAATATGAATACCAGTTCCCCGGTCGGCCCCCCGGCCACAACGCTTTTCGAGAATGAAGTTTTCAAGGCCGTATTGTGCAATCAGGATTTTGGATGGCTCAATCTGCTGCAATACGGAAAAACAACTTACGATTCTTTCATGGATCTACCCAGCCGGGACACGGTCCTTGTTTCGAATTATTTGCCCAATTCGCGTTTTTTCACCATGCGTTCCGGAAAAGGATATCGTGATACGGCTTCGCTTTACGCCCATTTTGACATGGCATCGGGAGGCTATCATTCCCATTATGATGCCTTGAATTTTATTCTGGCAGGATATGGGCGACAGCTGCTCATTGACCCCGGTCGGGGCAACGACTATAACACGATTTGGACGAGTTATTATACCCAGCAGAGAGCGCATAACGTCATTGTCATGGATGGCACGGCAAGGACCGGAACCAGCGACAAAGTCGCTTATCATGACAAGCATGCCATCCATAATCTGTTCGATTATGCCAAAGGCCATTACGACGGCACAGGAACCCCCTTCCGGCATTGCCGTGAATTGATGTTCATTAAAGGTGAATACTGGCTTCTGCGCGATAAAATAACGGGAAGTACCACCTCCCGTCGTGCGGAGCAGTTGTTTCATTTCTTTCCTTCAAATCCTGTCACAACAGCCAATTCGATCTTCACCGATTATGGAGACACCCTTCCCAATCTGATTATTACCCCTGTGGAAAAGGAATCGTTGAGTCTCTCTGTTGACCAGAGTGGATGGCTCTATTGCCTGGATAAAAAAGAAATATCCGGCTACACGCATGAAAAAGCGCCCATCGCAGCCTATTCCAAGCAGAAAACGCTTCCGATTACCTTTGAAAATGTTCTTTTTCCCTTGCCGGCTGGCGCCTCCGAAAATATTACGGCAACTTATGTTCCCGCGGTATGCGGCAGTCTTGATAAGAACGTAAATACCGGGGCGGATGTTGCCGTGGGCCAGGATAAAAGAGATTGGGTCGGTTGGTCGGATAATGGGCAGGCGGTTCTGTTTGCCAACGGTCTTCAGCTAAACGGCGAGGTCGGCATCGTGCGGACTCGGGCAGATACTGTTTATGCGTTCGCTTTGGTTGGAACATCCGTTCTTTATAAAAACAGCATTGGAATTAAAGCAGCGGGTGAGATATCAGGGTTTCTTTCTAATAAAACCGGAGAAGTGACATTATCCTCCGCGCAGACGGTAACCTTTTATTATCCCGGCATCCAAGGCGTTTCCGTGGATGGCACACCGGTAACGCCGCAGAACCAGGGTGCGGGTTGGATGGGTGTCGCCATGTTATCCGGAACCCACACGGTAGCCATCACAGCCAGTGGCCGGCCGGCCGGGCCGGATGATACCCTGGACACCGTGACCCCTGTTCTGTACGAAGTCAGCAGCGTGGAGGTGGACCTGGTGGATATTGCCTGGCATCCCGGCACCGCCAACCTCGCCGAAATTGCCGGTTATCTGGTTTACCGGAATGATAGTCTGGTTGCCGCAACAACAGATACTGTTTTTGCGGACTATACTGTTGACTTCGCACTGGTTCCGGAATATCGCTACAAAATTTCAGCGATAAATTTGTATGGAAAAGAAGGGAATCCAAGTAACGAACTGACCGCGCTCCCTCCGTCGGACACCCTTTCTCTGGCACTGGTCAGTGTTCAGAATCTCGGTAACGACAAGGTACTCCTTTTGTTCAACAAGACGCTGGACTCCTTGAGCGCATCCACAACGGCAAACTATGTCATTTCCGGTCTGACCGTAAGCCAGGCATTGCTTTTTGCCAATCCGACCATGGTCCTGTTGACGGTTTCGCCGATGACGGATGGCGTTCTCTATGAACTTCAGGCAGGGGACATCAATGACTGTTCGGTGCCGCCCCATACGCTTCCGAACGGCACAATTCAACAATTCACCTGCAGCGATAAAAATAGCGGATTGACCGGTTGGTGGCCTTTCGACGAAAATAGGGGTGACATCGCCTACGATTGGTCTGGAGGCAATAACCATGGAAACCTGAATAGTGGTTGTAACAGGGTTGCCGGGAAACTGGACAATGCAGTTCATGTTGACTCAATCTCCACGGGTTCAGTCACCATGGCCGGCAGTCCGAGGACCCTTGACTTCCCGTTCAGTTTTTCCGCATGGGTGAAGGTGGGCGGGACCACCCAGTCGCAGGCCTTGATAGTCACTGAGGATGTCAGTGGCCGGTACTACGGAAGCTGGATGGGACTGGGTGTTGGCGGAAAAGTTTCCGCAGGATTCGGCAATGGAGGAACGCCCAGTGCCTCATCGAGAAAAGATTATAGCAGCATCGGCACGATTAGTACGAACCAATGGAACCATGTCGCCGCCGTCTTCAACAGTATCACGGATGTCAAGATCTATATCAACGGCGTTGACAACGGAACAACAACGTCTGGAACCGCAACCACGCTGGTACATTCCACAAACGGTGTTTTGAAGTTGGGCGAGAGGGTGGCGGCCGTCACGCCGGTTGTTCACTTTCTGGGTGATTTGGATGAGGTTCGGATTTATCATATTGCACTGACGCCGGAACAAGTAGCTTCTCTGTCAAGCGACACCACGCTGACGACAGGACGGGCAATTCTTTTTAAGGGGGAACGGGCGCTTGCCTTGAGGGTCTCTCCCAATCCGTTTAATCCGTCGACCGTTATCGAATATTCCATACCGGTCAAGGGACGGGTCACATTGAACATTTATAATGTCACGGGGAGCCGGATGTTGCGGCTTGCAGAAGGTGAAAGAGAAGCAGGGCAATATCGGGTTGCTTTGTCTGGTAAAGAGTTGGCATCCGGATTGTATCTGCTGCGGCTCCAGGTAGGGGTAAATGTTCTTGAACGCAAATTGGTGTATTTGAAATAAGAAGGATACTAAACCGATGTATTACAAATCTCATACTATCAGATTTGTGTTAATCTTCTTATTAATTGCTGTTACTTCAAATATAACCGCAAGTGTTAAAATCTACCCCAACGATGATCGGATAGCGGTTGACGGTGCCCTGTTTCTTTCCAAAGACTCCACCCGTCTTATTATGGACAGATATACTCAGGCAATATTAGATAGCGCCATGGTCGGTACTTATCGATTAATAAATCCGGATGTCGCTAAAACCCCAACGGGTATGATATTGCGCTTTAGAACAAAAAGCCCGAATATTCAGGCAAATTTCGAAATAAGAAGCGGTTATCATACGCAAAGTAATTTCACTATCTATTGTGACGACATCTGGCAAAAGAGTATAACCAATGTACTTTCATTTAGCATGCAAGCACCCTCAATAGGAATCCACACCTGGAAGATATATTTACCACATTATTATGCACTTAATTTTATCGGGCTTAGACTGGACGATGGATATAATCTTGAAGACAACCGCAAACTTAAGCGTCCGGTCTATGCAGCCATTGGGAATTCAATAACAAATGGTATGGGACAGGCATACGCCGTACAAACGTATCCATCAATACTGGCCAGAAAAAAGAATTGGGATTTGATAAATATGGCGGTAGGCGGCGCTAAAATTACAGATGCGGTATCTATTTCCCTTCGCAATAAAGAAATAGATGTTATAACGGTTCTATGGGGATACAATGATTTTAACGCAAAAGTTTCACCCGACACAATGGCGTTTGACACGACCAACTCTGTTAAAAACCGAATGGGAAGCTTGCTTAATAAATTGCGAATTGACCACCCCAAAGCGGCAATTTATGTATTAACACAAACATATACAACCAACACATCAAATGCCAATACCGGTTTAACCATTGAAGATTATCGAATTGCTACAAGAAACCTTGTTGATTCCATACAGAACGCAGGAGATACCCTGCTTTTTAAGCTTGAAGGAGTAGATTTCACCTCAGCCTCAAGCCTTAGCGATGTTGTGCATTTGAACACAACAGGTGCTGCACGAATGGCTGATTCGTTATTTAAATATGTAAATATTCCGGGATATGTATCCGGGGGGGTAGAGGTAACAGTAAAGGATTCATCAAACCTTTTACCTTTAGAAAACACAATTATTGAGATGTGCTCTAATGATTCGGTTTATGATATCGGTGTTACCAATTCTCTTGGAACCACTATATTATGCAGCGACACAGGTCTTAAATATTTATTAATAAAAACACCCTATTATACGGCTGACAGTATCTGCGTTAATATCCAGGAAAACGATACCCTTTCTGTGGATGTGACGCTTTCGAAATTACCTGTTACGGAATTCTGCATTCAACCTGAAACATTATCACTCATATCTAACGATTCTTTTTTACTCCATGTTTATAATAAATTTTCCGATGGATACACTTCTATTTATACCGGTGAAAAGGTATGGTCATCAACAGATACCTCTGTCATAAAAGTAGATTCAACCGGTATGGTAAGATGTTTTTCTACAACAGGCAGTGCCTATGTTATCTGTTCTTCATTGACACTTGGATTAAAGGATAGTGTCCCAGTACAGGTTCTGGCAGGTACACGTCTTTATTTGCAGGCATCTGAAGACGCCTATGTCAGAGCCGGACTATACGCAACGCAAAATTTCGGTTTTTCAGGGTTAATTTCCGTAAAAACAGCAAGTGCTGATTATACACGCTGGGCTTATTATAAATACGATATTTCAGGAGTTGCCATTGAAGATATTGTGTCTGCATCATTAAATCTATACATTTGCAGCGCCCAATTGGATAAATCCGCTGGCATCTATGTTTATAGAGTAGACAACAATACCTGGTCAGAATCAGAAATAACATGGGACACAAAGCCTGCTCTTGATTCTTTACTGGGCTCGTTGCCAATAAAGGGCGGAGATACCGGTTTTATAAAATTCACCATTACCGATTTTATAAAAGGGGCGCAAAATAGTGATATCATATCTTTTGGCCTTAAAGATCCGACTTCTACAGACATGTCTATAACATTTGCAAGCAAGGATACCAATTTATCAGCAATCCATCCGGTACTTGAAATCATAACGCACGAGTCCGGAACAACTGATATTGAGAAAGAAATTAATAATGCTTCTATCAAAATATATGCAAGCCCGAATCCGTTTAATCCCGAAACTCGAATTTGGGTACACAGGGGTCAGAGATCAGAAGTCAGAGATCGGAAAACAGAGATACAGCTAAAGATTTATGATATTAATGGAAAACAGGTTGCTAATTTGTCTTCTATTCTCTGTTCTCTGACCTCCGGTATCTCCTGGGACGCTTCAAACAAACCTTCTGGCCTCTATATTGCCCATATTAAAATAGGGAATAAAACATTTAATAAGAAGCTCGTTTTAATGAGATAAGGCATATGAAATTATTTTTTCTTTTAATTATTCTGATTTCGGTTAATGTTTTTTCCGACGACTTTGATACACTTAGATTAAAATGGAAAGAAATGATAACAGGAGGAAATGATTATAATCCACTGGATTCTAATATTGCTTTAAAAATTGCAGCTATCGATTCAGAAGCGCAATCCTATTGGATCAGCATGGACACCTCTGCAACAAAAACAACCTTATGGAGTGATTTACCGGTGATTAACTACACAACCGATAAGGATCACGGATATAACATGAAAACAATTTACTTAAGAATAAGAGCCATGACATTAGCTTATTCCACAAAAGGTTCCACGCTTAATAGCAACAGCGCTCTGTTTAACGACATTTCAAAAGCACTGGATTGGGCCTATTCAAACCTCTATTATCCAGGTGTTAGCTCGAGTAGTTGGATCTGGATGTGGGAAATGGGTGCGCCACTGGCACTCAATGACATTATGACTTTATTATACGACAAGCTCACACCTGCTCAAATTGCGGATCATTCCGGAGCAGTGCTTTATTATTCTTCTCCTCCATACGTAAGCGATCCCACGGATTTTTATGGCGCAACTTCTACAGGAGCGAACAGAACAGATCGCTGCAAAGTCATAGCCCTGCATGGCATTATTGTTAAAGACAGCAATAGAATAAGACTGGCAGCCAATAAACTAACCGAAAGTGCAGGCAAGGTATTTTATTACACCACATCTTCAGATGGCTTTTACAGGGATGGTTCATTTATTCAACATAATTATTTCGCACAAACCGGTTCTTATGGAAGAGTCTTGCTGGATGGCGTTGCATATCTGCTGACACTTCTCAAAGATTCACGCTTCGAAGTCAGCGATCCTATTCACCTGAATATGTATAATTGGATTTATGACAGTTATGAACCTTTATTTTATAAAGGCGGTTTCATGAGTATGGTAAGCGAACGGAGTGTGGCACATCATGTCTGGACTGAACATTACATTGGTCACGCTATTATGAATTCGATATTCATAATAGGAGAATCCGCTAATTCAACAGATGCAACTGCATATAACGGTATGCTTAAATATTGGATATCAACCGATACTTACAAGGATTTTATTAAGGAAAGCGCTCCAATTTATACGACTGTAAAGATCCGGCAAATGCTGGCTAATACGAGTATTCAAACCAGGAAATATATCGGATGCAAGGTGTTTGCGAATATGGACAGGGTTGTTTTACAACGTCCTGACTTTGGCTTTGGAATAAGCCTGTACTCAACCCGTACACGGAACTTTGAAACAACGAGTCTGCAAAACTTAAGAGGATGGCACAAAACAAGCGGAATGACTTATTTATATAATGAAGATATTGACCATTTTTCTGATGATTACTGGCCTACAGTAGATGCATTCCGGCTTCCTGGTATTACATTGCAAAAGGCAACAACCATTCCTGCATATAGCCCAATTGCACAATTTTATGGCCCTTACAACGGTGATTCCTGGGCAGGCGGTGCAACAATGTCAGACACCTTTGGTGTGTGCGGTATAAAACTTAAGCCAGCAGAACAAACCTTAACCGCCAACAAGTCCTGGTTTCTCTTTGATAACGAAATCGTTGCTCTTGGATCGGGTATTACCAGCGCTGATGGAAAGGGTATAGAAACCATTGTGGAAAACCGGATGCTGCGCACAAGCGGAGACAATGCGTTAACAGTCAATGGTTCTGCCAAATCCACTGCATTGGGCTGGCAGGAAAATATGGATAGTGTTAGCTGGGCACATTTGGAAGGAAATGTGACGGGTTCAGATATTGGCTATTATTTTCCAGATAAACCCTCCATACTGGGTTTTCGCCAACAGCGCACTGGTAAATGGAGTGATATTAATAAAAATACAGGGAATTTTCCACCCACGGATCTCCGAACACGTAATTATATGCATCTTATCTTTGAACATGGAGTGGATCCCACTGACGCCTATTACGCTTATGTCATCCTTCCCAACTTAAATGCCTCTGCTGTTGAAACCTATGCATCCAACCCGGATATAACTATTCTTGCAAACTCAAAAGAGGTTCATTGTGTTCGTGAAAACAACCTGGGTATAACAGCTGCTAATTTCTGGAATAATAATATCACCACAGCGGGTGAAATAGCATGCAATAAAAAGGCTTCTGTACTCATAAGGGAAAACACAGGCAGCAGCATACAAATTGCGGTCTCGGATCCGACCCATTCAAGTACCAGTATTAAATTAGATATTTTAAAAAGAGCAAATAGTGTCATATCCAATGACGCTAACATAACAGTGGTGCAGATGGCACCCACCATAAAACTTTCTGTAAATGTTGATGGTAAAAAAGGCAAAACATTCAGTGCCAATCTTGGATTAAGCGCTGATCCGGTAGGCATGCTTTATATCACCGTCAAAGATTCTCTTTCAGGTGAACTTTTATCCGATGTTGTGGCCACAGCTTCAGGTAAGTATAATCAGACCGATACGTCAGATACAAATGGCAATGTTGTTTTCTTAACAGACAGCGGTGAGAATTTTGTTTCTATCAGGAAACCTGCTTATGCTGTAAAAGAAAGTCTTTCTGTTAATGTAACAGACACAACCTATCTGAATGTTTTTCTAACGCCGCTTTCCGTAACAGGTATTCGTATTCTTCCAGAAGACTTAACCGTGGGTCAGCATACAGATTATAATTTAACCGCTGTAAAAATCTATTCTGACAATGCAGCAGATACCTTGTCCGGGGGTATTACCTGGTATGTTAGAACGGGTGGAATTGTTGCGGTTGATTCAAACGGCCGCATATCCACCGGAGAACTCACCGGCTCAGCAACAGTGGTATGCAGTTCGCATGTATATGGTTTTACAGATACTGCAGTAATAACAGTCGAGCAGAAGTTTGTATTAAACCCCATTGATGATGCCTATGTTCGAGGCGGTGTTTATCGCACCGATAATTTTGGTATTGATTCCATTCTGGTTGTAAAAAAAGGAAGTCTGGACCTTACAAGGGAAAGTTATCTTAAGTTTGATTTGTCATCTATTGGTAATAATCAAATATATTCAGCGCTCTTAAAGTTATATCTTGCAGGCACAAATACTGTGTCCGGGGTACCTGTAACCGTATATGGCGTGGATAATGATACATGGACAGAAGAGAATATAATATGGGACAACAAACCTGCTACGGGTTCTGCGCTTGATGCGGTTACCCTAACGGACAGCGATTCACAAAGTTATGTTGAATGGGATGTCACTGCTTTTGCACAAACTAACTTTTTATTGGATTCTCTACTGAGCCTATGTTTAAAGGACCCTTCTTCTGCTGATAAATATTTTACATTTACAGGAAAGGAAGCTTACGGCCACCACCCGGTTCTGGAGGTCATTGCAGCCGGAACAACCGGTTGTAATGATAATAATGATTCAAAGGTTCCTTTAAGTGTAATAGTTTGTCCCAATCCGTTTAATCCGGTAGTGTCGATAACAATAAATGGCATGGGTATGGCGTTAAACCGTAAGGGCATGATTAATCATGCCCCAACAATAATACCACAAATTGCCATCTACGACATTACCGGTCGTTGTGTTTATAAGGTATATATTGAACCGTCAAACACAACGACCGGTATTATATGGAACGCATCGAAAAACCCATCCGGTCTCTATATTGCCCATATAAAAATCGGGGATAAAACCTTTAAAAAGAAACTCGTTTTAATAAAATGAAAAAACTAATATAGGGGTTTATATGTTCACAATCCGTTTTAATTTAAAGATTCTATCTTTTCTATTATGCATTTTTCTTTTAAAAAATTCACATGCCGTTACCGGTGCAGATGTCGTTCCAATAAACTGGGCACAATATACACTGCCGGAGCCAAGTGATAGCCTTTCGGTTAAAATGAAGCAATTGCATCTTACAGCTTTAAAATATTGTTTAAACGAAATGCTGGATACCTTACCTACGGATTCTGCAGGGTATTATGATTTTAGAGGCACCGATGAGTACAGTATACGTCCCTGGTCAGAAATATGTGGCGGTCTTGGTATTGCATTAGGGCTGGGTACGTACGATCCGGATCTGATCGGAAAAACAGAGGAAGAAGCAAGAATCCTTCAGGCAAAATTGATTAAATCGCTGGCTTATAAACATAAAGATAACATGGGGTGGATTAGTGCTGCCTGGGGTGATTGCTGGCAGTGCCGGTTATGGGCAACCTATCTTGGAATTGGGGCTTTCTTAATATGGGAAGATCTTGACTCTCTCTCTCAAACATATGTTGCCAGAATTGTTCACGGAGAATCGAGAAGACTCGGAGAGAATCCGCCTTATTGCAATGATTGTACGGATGATACAAAGGCAGAGGAAAATGCATGGAATGCAAACATCATTTCATTGGCAGTTGCCATGATGCCTAATGATTCGGCAGTACAGACATATAAGGAAAAAGCAAGCCGGTGGATGGCTTCGGCATTTGCAAGAGAATCGGACTTGAATCGTGAAACATTAATAGATGGTAAACCTGTTAAGGATTGGATTACAGGATGGAATATAAGAGAAGAGGGCTATCTTTATAACCATTACCAGATACACCCGGACTATATGTGCTGTCTTGCAACTAATTTACGAGTTGGAATAGTATTAACGCTTGCAAATCAGATTGTTCCGCAATCAGCCATATGGAATACGGATTTAATCTATAAATGTCTGGTCGATTACAATTGGCCATCGCCCCCCTATGATTCCCCTGGCGGAACCATCTACCAAGATGACTCTGCAAGAGTCTATTATCCGGAAGGAACTGATTGGAATCTAAACAGAGTAAACAATTTTCTTAATGTCGATAATATGATGGCCGTCTTTGAACTTGATAAAGATGTTCGTCTGCCTGCTGCTTACTGGACAAACATACGGGTGGATCACTGCCTGTGGATGCAGTCGAGAACCACATCAGGCCGTCTTTTCACTGAAGAAGAACATCACTTTCATGCTGAGAATTCAAGTCCTGCACTTATTTTTGGAATTGATTATCTTGCTCAATGGTTGTTAAATCAGGAGACTAAATTCAGCGTTGGCAACTGGAACCTGATAACACCGGATACCACTCCCCCTGCAGCGCCTTCCGAATTTGCGGCTGTTGCAATTAATGCATATTCAGCAAACTTAAGCTGGTCCAATGCCATGGACATAGGAAGCGGCATAGCCTATTATCTTGTCTACCGCGACAGTGTTCAAATTGCTATTACACAAGACACCTTTTTTATAGATCAGGATCTAATGGAGAATACCGAATATCATTATATCATCGCCGCACTTGACTGGAACAATAATAAAAGCCCTAATAGTTCCGAAGCACTTATTGTAACACCCAACGATACCACACAACTCATTCTTGAAAAGGTTACTGCTTACAATGGCCAAAAGGTTATAATAAATTTTAACAAACCTGTTCATTCATTAAGTGCGGAGGATACTGCTAATTATAGCATAAACGGGCTGACGGTTAACAGTGCAAGCCTGAATCTCTCGCAGACCATGGTGACATTGGATGTTTCGGCAATGATAACAAATAACGATTATACGCTTACGATAAACCATATTCAGGATTTTTCTATTCCACCCCATACTATCCCTGCAAACACACAGGAAACATTCACCTTCAGAGATCTGAATAATAACCTTTTGGGCTACTGGCCCATGGATGAAAAGACAGGTCGGACACTATACGATCTTTCCGGCAATAACAATAACGGCATATTTGTCAATTCAGTTTTAAGAATACCAGGAGAACTCGATAATGCCTTATATTTCAGCCCGGGCAACTATGTCATAATGGATAAAAATCTAAGAAATCTGACATTCCCCTATTCCATATGTCTCTGGATTAAAATGGAGGGAGATTCATCACGTTCGCTACTGGCGACAGAGGATATGAGTGGAAAATATTACGGCACTTGGATGTCGGTTCGCGGCAACGGCCAGATAGGCATCAATTTCGGCAATGGCGGCATTCCAAGCGCAGCTTCACGCAAATCCAAAGTAAGTGCTGATTCAATCGTTAAAGAGGTCTGGACCCATGTCGCAGCCGTTGTTAAAAATGCATCTGACATGACCCTCTATATTAACGGTTCTGATGCAGGAGGCACCTATTCAGGAACAGCAACAAATATGACACACTCCACAGCAGGCAAGTTTCAGATAGGATATCAAACATCCGCTGTTACGCCTATACTTTATTACAAAGGCGGCATGGATGATATACGGATATATGACACTGCTTTAACGCAAGATCAGATATCCGCGCTTGCAAATGCTCAGACAACAAAAACAGCGGAGCAGCTTTTTATTTTAAAAGAAACAAGCCTTTCCGTCTTTCCCAATCCATTCAACCCTTTTACTACTATTTCCTTTTCCATACCCGTCCGCCAAAAAGTCACAATCGATATTTTCAATGTGAAAGGCGAACGAATTACACGGCTACTGAATAGTGAAATGAGTAAAGGAAAGAGCAAATTGATGTGGAAAGGAACAGAACAGGGTTCAGGAATATATTTCCTTAAGATGACGACCCGGGATAAAATATTGTACCGAAAACTGATTTTAATGAAATAAACAGATACAAATTTTTCTGATACCGGATATTGCTGAACATTGACAAGGGGGGTTTTCCATGAAAAACATTTTTTTCTATTTTCTGGCTCTGGCAATCAGCTTGAACCCAACAGAACTTTTTGCCTCGGATATCGACACCCTCCGCGCCAATGTCACGACCTACCTGACGGCAGCGGGTACGGACACCACGGATCCGATTGTGGCACAGGCGTTGGCGGACCTGGAGACCTCGGCGCGTTCCTACATGACCTCTTGTCTGCCCCGGGGCGGATGGCCGGACATCAACTATGCCGCGGCATTGGCGGTTTCACCCTGGCCGGCCCATACTCACTACGTTCGGATGATGCAGATGGCAAGGGCTTATAACACGCCGGGCCAGGGGCTCTACCAAAGCGACAGCGTGAAAAACGCCCTTACGCTGGCGCTGGATTCCATACACGACCTTGTTTATTCGGGCATATCGCGGATCAACAACTGGTGGTACTGGTATCAGGGCATTCCCATGTATTACGGGCCCACGTTGCTGCTCATGGAGGGCAAGCTGGATTCGGCTATTTTCGCGCAGGCTGCAGCGACCCTCAAATGGTGCCTGGACTATCCCAGCCCTTCCTCCAACCCCGGCGACATGGTGACCCAGGGGCTTGGCAATCTCTATTACGGTATCGTTTCCGGTGACACGCTTTATCTGAACAAGGCCCGGACTCTTGCGCGGGGCGATCTGAGAATCTATTTGAGTGGCGATGGCATCCGGCCCGACTATTCCTGCGTCCACCACGTCGACCAGCTTTACATCGGCGGGTACGGCGCTCAGGTTGCGGCTGACGGGCCCCGTTACCTGCTATTCACCCGCAATACCAGTTACGCGCTTTCCCAAACATATATTGATGCAATCACGGGCTTTAACGCCGAAGGGACCGCCTGGTGTCTGTATCATAATTATTATGATGTATCGGTCATCGGACGGAGTATCACCCGCGCTTCACAAGTTGGCTACAGCATCTATGGCCTGACCGCCATGCTGCTGATGGCCAATCAGCCCAACACCTATCAAACGCGTTTTCAACAGGCGGCCCAGAAGATGCTTTTGACCTGGAACATCCCGTTGCCCGTGGATATTGCGGCCCACGCATCCGCGGTTAAAAACAGCGGAGTTGCCGCAGC
>Ga0208953_1001384_pt1 | contig 14186 bp, 10 predicted proteins | sample RifOxyB2_FD_184033 | JGI IMG/M metagenome (GOLD analysis project Ga0208953, IMG submission 184033) | Groundwater microbial communities from Rifle, Colorado - Rifle Oxygen_injection B2 (SPAdes) | ecosystem: Environmental > Aquatic > Deep subsurface > Groundwater | place: USA: Rifle, Colorado... | reverse complement strand
GCCCGATCTATTGAGCCTCACATAAGTAATGTCCTAGTTGGAGGCTTGGATTTGAGATGGCTGCGAGGCGCGACGAACGAGCATGCCGGTGGCCTGTGAGCGAGGAGCAACGAAGCAGCCGCTCAAATCCAAGCCTCCCTTTCCCAGAGGGAAAGGGCCGGGCGCTTTTGGGCTCCAACTGCGTCACGCGTCGCTTACATAGCCCAGCTATGCTGCGCTCCGCGTTCCTTGTTTCGCTACAAAATCGACCCGGCCAACTGGGACATTACTTATGTGAGGCTCAATAAATGCCTACCGGAGAGACCGGACATAACAGACGCGGCTTCCTGCCGTTGTTTTTGTTTCTGGCGGCGGCCGTGCTATCGGCCTACAGTCCGGTTTTCAAGGCGGGCTATACAAATTGGGACGATCCGGCCTACACATACGAGAACGCTTCGGTTCAGGCTGTTTCAGCCGCCAATCTTAAAACTATTTTTTGCTCCTTCAAAAACTCACAGTATTATCCGGTTTCGGAACTCTCGTTCCTATTTGAGAACGCGCTCTTCGGAGAGCGGGCGGTCGTGCATCATGCCGGAAACCTCCTCCTTCATTGCCTGAATGCCTGGCTGGTCTTTATTTTTTTATACTCTTTTTCCAAAAAGCGGAACCTGTCCTTTATCGCCGCGCTGCTATGGGCCGTGCACCCGGTGAACGTGGAATCCGTGGCCTGGATAGCGGAACGCAAGCAGGCGCTTTACGCTTTCTTTTACCTGGCCGCGCTCACGGCTTATTGGTTGAACCTGGAAACCGGGGACAGGAAGCCTTACCTGACCGCTCTTGCGCTTTTTATACTATCTCTGGCCTCCAAACCGGCGGCCGTCACTTTCCCCCTGGCTCTGCTGCTTCTCGAGGCCGGCCGGGCATGCCATGACCTGCCGAAGATCGCGCGAAGAACCGCGCCTTTTTTCGCGGGCGCTGCATTATTCACGGCAATTTCCGTCTGGGGCCAAAGTTCCGGCGGAAAGATCCTGCCGGCGCAAACGCCGGCGCTTTTTTCCTTTTATCTTTTAAAAGCCCTGGCGCCGTTCAACCTTTCGGCGATATATCCATACTGGGAGATGCTGGCGGTTTTCAGGACCAATGCGGTTCTCTATACATTACCGGCGTTAGCCTTCACGGCGGCCTTCATCTTCGCCTACAGGCGCAACAGGCCGGCCGCCTGGGGCCTCGCTTTTTTCACCCTGCACATTTTACCGCATATTTCACTTTTGACTATCGGGAACATGATAGCCGCGGACCGTTTCCTTTATCTACCGGCTGTAGGCCTTATCTACGCCTTGCTTGAAACGGCCGACGCGTTCACGCCCGCCGGCAGGGCAAAGGGGGCCGGATTAGTCCTCGCGGCGGCGCTGGCCGTCTTATTAGGCGCGGCGACTTTTGAGAGGACCAAAGTCTGGACTTCCAGTCTCACACTATGGGCCGACACCCTTGAGAAGTTTCCTCTGGAACCCGTAGCGAATATCAACATCGCCGAGGTCCTGGCAAGAGCCGGGCGGGGCGGAGAGGCGGAAGCCCATTATCTTACGATCCTCAAAACAAACCCCGGCCACAAGGACGCCCTCTACAGCCTGGGCACGCTTTACGGAATGGACGGCCGCTGCGCGTCGGCGCTCCCGCTGCTGGAGCGGGCCCTGGCCTTAGACCCGGCAAACGGACCCGGCTGGAACAACCTGGGACTGGCGCAGCAGACACTGGGCCGCCGCGCGGAAGCCCGTAAGGCTTTCCTTATGGCAACGGCGGTAAGGCCGGATTACGCCCCGGCTTACGCCAACCTCGCCGCAAATGAAGCCGCGCAAGGGCGGTGCGCCGCCGCTAAGATCCACTATCAGCAGGCCCGGCGCCTGGGTTCCCCGGCCTCCCCCCTGCCGGCAAATTGCGCACAAAGCGGGGCGGGCGGGGTAAACCGTCGTTAGAGTTGCATCCCGAAAATCCAAGCCGGCGTAAGGCCCCGGGCTTCTTCTCCAAAAACCCGGTCCCGGAGTGCGCAGGGAATATGCCAACGCCCGGCTGGACACCACGGTTAAAGGACAAAATGCAGATAGCCGACAGGCGGGTTTCAAAGATAGACGGCACGATAAAACTGCTGTTTAAATTCCATGACGGCGCCCCGGCCGAATGCGTAGTTCTGTTCAATAAAGGCCGGGCTTCCGCCTGCCTTTCCTCTCAGTCCGGCTGCGCCTGCGCCTGCCGCTTCTGCGCCACCGGCGCGCTGGGATTCAACCGCGATCTCACCTCGTCCGAAATAACGGCGCAATTCGACGCCTGCCTTAGCGAAGCGGGCGGGGACCTGGGAAATATCGTCTTCATGGGCATGGGCGAGCCGTTCCTGAATTGGGAACATGTTAAAAACGCCATACTCTTCCTCTCGGACCAGAAGGGCCCAGCCTTCCCACAGAGTAAAATGACCGTTTCCACCATCGGGATCGTCCCGGTGATAAATGAGCTGGCCGATTCCGGTCTAAAAATAAAACTGGCCGTGTCGCTGGTTACCGCCGATAAACATCAGCGGGCCGGGTTAACGCCCATGGAAAAAAAATATCCGCTGGCCGACGTGCTTGAAGCCGCCGGCAAGTACTGCGGGAAGTCCGGCAAGGCCGTGTTCTTTGAATACATACTCTTTAACGGTTTCAACGATGCCACCCGTGACGCCGAAAAATTGCTGTGCCTGGTAAATGGCATTAATTGTAAAATAAACCTTATTCCTTATACCAGGTTTCCCGGAAGGGATCTTTCGCAGTCCCGGATGGACCGGGCTAAGGAATTTCAGAAAGTGCTGGTAAAAGCCGGGATACGAACATACATACGCCGCGAGAAGGGCGCGGACATCGGCGCCGCCTGCGGCCAGCTGGCCGCGATAAAAAACGGATAAATAGTCTGTCCATTTTTATATACTAGAGGATATGAAGAGCACACCACGCATAGTGGTACTTGATGATAACGAGGTGTTCGCCGCCCTGGTGGCCGCCACGCTGGAGGCGGACTACGAGGTGGTTGTGGGCCATAACGGCCTGGAGGGCATAGCCCTGTGCCGCGAAACCCCGACGGACGCGGTCATCACGGATATCGGCATGCCGGATCTTGACGGCATAGCCATGCTGCGGGAATTCGGCAAAGATCATTACCTGTCCCGGATCCCCGTACTGGTTGTGACGGCCACCCACTTTACACGGATCAGTCGTGAAGCGGTGCGTCGCTTCCCCCAGGTGAAACGAGTGCTTTCCAAAACCACCGGCATGGACATCCTGGCGCAGGAACTGCGGGGAGTCCTGGAAGAGACCTACGGCCCAAGACCCCCCGTTCAATAATCCTCTTTCCCCTTTAACCTGGTAAAACGTTCTCCGGCCTAAAAAGCGCCCGTTGAAATTGCCGCCGGATTTTACGGGAAAGATGTACGATGACGAATAATCGCGCGGACAATCGTACACCTGACTTCCTCCCAAAAAACGACTTCAATTGCAATTTTCGGCTCGGCATCGCATAGGATACGCGACGGGGTCCGTCTTGGCGAAGCAGCGATTGCAGATTAAAGGGTTAAAATTATAATATATATGTTTGGGTATTCAATATAAGGAGTTTCCATGATAAAGATGATGAGGACCGTTTTCACGCAGAAGACCCACGACGGCACGACCGAAAGACTGCTGCAGCTGGCTCTCGCTTATTTCGCCACCTATATCGCGACCGGCATAGCACCGAAATATTTCATGAACACGGCCGCCGGCTATCCCGCCATGAACGACGTGCAGTACATGGTTTACTCCACTCTCTTCTCAAGCCTTTTTTGCGTCTCACTGGTCATAGTCTGGAAATGGTACAAATTCCAGTCTCAGGGGAAGATAACTGTGCTGGGCATGACTTTTCCAAAAGAATTTCTTTACATCATCCCATCTGGCATCTGCACCGCTGTGGTCATCCCCACTACCACGCTGATGTATCTGCTGCCCATCTCGGTGATGGTAGCCATGATCATCATGCGGGCCAGCATCATAGTTATAAGCCGCATCATCGACACGATCCAGATATATCAGGGCATCCTTACCAAGAAGGTTTACTGGGAGGAAAACGTCGCGGTAATCCTCGCGCTTTTCGCGGTGGCTCTCCAACTGCTTAACTTTAAAGGCGCCATAAATATGGCGCGGGACACCGGAAATTATATGGTGTTCCTCTCCCAGCTATTCGTCTTCGACCCTAACAATTTCGCCTTTCTTACAAATGCGGCGGCCGTGACTATTTTGACCAGCTATATCATTGCCTACGCTATCCGTATCTATATCATGAACTATTTCAAAAACACGCGTACCAAGGGGGTGCCGTACGATAACAAAGGCTTTTTCGCGGTAGAGCAGCTGTCCGCCAGCGGCACCATGCTCCTGGCCACACTGGCCGTGGTGTTCGTTATGACCCCGGATCCGTCCAACGCCAAGGATTTTGTGGCCAACTTCCAGAGCGCCTTCTCGATGCCGCACCCGCAGTGGCTTAAAGCGTCCATCGCAGGCATTCCTTACGGCATAGGAGCTTTTTTCTCGGTGTTCCTGTTCATGTTCAAAGGCCGTACCGCCACTTTCTCCGGCCTGGTCAACCGCCTGACCTCTCTGATCGCCGGAACCATAACCACACTGCTGGTCTTCCTGCTGATGGCGCAGAAGCCTCCCAAAATGGAAGATTGGCTGGGACTGATAATCATATTGGTCGCCATCTACTTCCTGGGCCTGGCGGAAAAGAAACGGGCATGCGAACTGGCCCGCGCGCACGAGATCGAACCGGAAAAGAACAGCGAGATCATGGCCTCCTGCGACATGGAACAAAAGGGATCCTGATCAATTCATCTTCTAGCGACTCAAAATGGAGCCGGACATGAAAAAAGATAAAAACGACAAAGCGAACATTTGCATTATCGGAGCCGGCTATGTGGGTTTGGTAAGCGGCGCCTGCCTGGCCGAGATAGGGCACCGCGTGGTCTGCGTGGACTCCGACCCTAAAAAGATCGCCATGCTGAACAAAGGGGTGATGCCGATCTACGAAGACGGTCTGAAAAGCGTGGTCAAAAAGAACGTGAAAGCCGGACGACTGTTCTTCACTAACGCCATAAAGGACGGCATGCATCACGACGGTCGCCGGGCGGAAGCTATCTTCATAGCCGTGGGCACGCCCCCGCGGGACGACGGCTCGGCTGATCTCTCGGCCATAGAAAAAGTGGCCGAAGAAATAGCCCACAACATGAGCGATTACACCGTCATCGTGGAGAAATCCACCGTGCCGGTGGAAACCTGCGAGTGGATACATAAAACAGTAACGCGCCACAACAAAAAGCACATCCCATTCGACGTAGCCTCAAACCCGGAATTTTTGCGCGAAGGCACCGCGGTCCGAGATTTCCTGAAACCCGACCGGGTTGTGCTGGGCTGTCCCTCCAGACAGTGCGAACACGTAATGCGCAAGATATATAAGGCGATGAAAGGCGCGCCTCTGCTGGTGACCGACGTGAAGAGCGCCGAGCTCATAAAACACGCCTCAAACTCTTTCCTATCCACAAAAATCTCTTTCATCAACGCGGTGGCCCAGGTCTGCGAAAAAACCGGCGCCGACGTTGAGATGGTGGCCAAAGGCATGGGCATGGACAAAAGGATAGGGATGAGCTTTCTGAAAGCCGGCATCGGCTTCGGCGGCTTCTGCTTCCCGAAGGACCTGGAAGCTTTTTACTGGCTCAGCCACCGCAAAGGCTACAATTTCGAGCTTCTCAAAACAGTCAAAGATATCAATGAGCAGGCCAAACTGTGGATGGTGAAACAAGTGCAGGATGAGCTTTGGAACCTCGAAGGAAAGACCGTGGCCATGCTCGGCCTGGCGTTCAAACCGGAAACGGACGACATGCGTTTCGCCCCCAGTATAGACCTGGCCGCCGAGTTTAAACGGCTGGGAGCCAATGTACGCGGATACGACCCGGTTTCCCAGGAGAACGCCAAAAGCGTCATCAAGAACATCTATTTCGCCAAGGACGCTTATGACTGCGTGGCAGGCGCCGACTGCGCGTGCCTGGTCACCGAATGGGCGGAGTTCGGAAATCTGAACATGAAAAAGATACTGGCCCAGCTAAAACATCCGATCCTGATAGACGGCCGCAATCTGTACAACCCCGCCAAAATGCGGGAACTCGGTTTTACCTACAAATCAGTCGGGCGCCATTAACCGTAAAACCGCGGGCAAAACCGGCTTTTATTGATACTGGCGGGAATAAAATGCCCGAGCGGTTTTCAAAAAGCTAAAGAATGAGGCGGAATAAACCGCGGAACAAAAGGAACTTTTCCGTCCTAATCCTTTATACCTCCCAGTCTTAACATTTAGGAGCTGATAAATGAGAATTCTCGTTACGGGCGCCGCCGGCTTCCTGGGGAGCCATCTCTCCAGACATCTGCTTGACAAGGGACATTCGGTGGTGGGGCTGGACAATTTTATCACAGGCAATGTTGATAATATACGGGACCTTTTCAAGAACGGAAGATTCGAGTTCATCAATTACGACGTCACCAATTATCTGCACGTGCCGGGGAAACTGGACGCGGTTTTACATTTTGCCAGCCCCGCCAGCCCCATAGACTATCTAAAATTCCCCATCCCCACGCTTAAAGTAGGAGCGCTTGGCACCCATAAAGCGCTGGGATTGGCCAAAAACAAGAACGCTATCTTTATGATCGCCTCAACTTCCGAGGTGTACGGCGACCCGCTGATAAACCCCCAGCATGAGGGCTATTGGGGCAATGTGAACCCCATAGGCCCCCGCGGAGTTTACGACGAGGCCAAGCGCTTCGCCGAGGCGCTGACCATGGCCTACCACCGCTACCACAATATGCAGGTGCGGATAGTCAGGATCTTCAACACTTACGGCCCCAACATGCGCCTTAAAGACGGGCGCGCGGTGCCGAACTTTATGGTGCAGGCGCTTAAAGGCAGACCGATCACGGTTTACGGCGACGGCCGCCAGACCCGGAGCCTCTGCTATGTCTCCGACCTGATAGAAGGCATCTACCGCCTGCTGAAGAGCGGCATAAACGAACCGGTCAACATCGGCAACCCGCGCGAACTCACTTTGCTTGAACTGGCCGAAATGGTTAAGGCCGCCGCCGGCAGCAAATCAAAGATAATATTCAAGCCCCTTCCTGAAGACGACCCCAAAGTGCGAAGACCCGACATCACCCGCGCCCGCAGGGAACTGAAGTGGCGGCCGAGAATCCCCCTTGAAGACGGCCTTAAAAGAACCGTGGCCTACTTCAAATCACGCGTTTAATTTGCGGGCTAAGATACCGGACCGGGAACGCGCCGGCGAGCACACAAAGAAGATCAAAGCCAAGGACAACAAGGTCGTAATGATAAAGACCATAAAGGAACACAAAGGCAAAAAAGCCGAAGTGAAGAAATAATCGCGCGGGGCACAAAGTAAAAGGCCGGCTTAACAGCCGGCCTTTTTATTTTCCGTAAAAAACAAGGAGCCGGCGTCACCGCCGGCCCCCGTTAAACTTGCTTTACCCCGCTATTAAGGCTGCGCGATCCAATTGATAAGTTCGTCCCAGTTGGAATAAACCGCCCACTGAAGCTCATTATATGCGGCGGGTGCGGCAACGCCGGGTAAATAAACGGCTATGCCACTGGAATTACTGTAATCAGCGGGAGGCGAAAACCAGCCGCCGCCGGCGCCGTTAGTTGTCTTGTTGCGCAGTACCAGAGAGGTCGTTATGTATTTCATGAGAGCTTCGCCTTTCGCTTTAACCTCCGCGTCTTTGGTACCAGCGGTTACCAGCTTTGCGAAGTGATGCAAGTCCTTGTTCTCGGAATAAGCGTAAGCCTGGGCGCCGTTCATGGCGGTCTTGGCAAGCTCTTTTTCACCGGCCTTGGTGATAGCGTAGGCGAAGTCGTTGGCCGCTGAAAGGAAGCCGGGAATGGCGGACGATTTGATCAAGCTCTGGGTGGAACCCTGTTTGAGGGAGGCGTAGTGTTTGGCATATACATCTACAGCCACCTTTCCGAACGCCTCGGCATCCATGGCCGGCTTCGCTCTAAGAGGAGCCAGGAGATCATTGTAAGTATAGCCGTCCCCAGGCTCGGTTTCCTCGGACCCTACGATATACGGGACATAATCTTTGATTTCATAGACCACTTCGGCCATCTGCATAAGGCAGGCATCCGAACCGTACAGATCCACGCCGCCCATTTCCTTGAGCAGGGCGCCCATCTGGGGAGTGGTTATATGGTTTTTGCTCTCGTCGTCATACGAAATACCCTTCGCACCCGATATAAATCCAGCGCTCTTGAGCCAGCCGGCGCCATGGTTCCAGATAACAAGCATGGTTTTCTTGGCGGGATATTTGGCTTTGGCCCATTTACCAAAAGCGGCGACATTATTATAATCGCCCATGTCCGTCTTACCCAAGTCCTGCACTACGCGGGAGCTTACTCTGGCGGTATCGGTGTCTTTGGTTATCAGATAGCGGCGGGTTCCGTTCCAGTCGCCGTTTGAGGAGTCAAAACCGGCCATACGGCCGATTTCCACTACCACATTAACCTTATCAGAGGACCCCACCATCTCCATCTCGTTCATATCCTTGAGAGCGAATCGCTCCAGGTTGTTCTTACCGTTAATATAGACCATAATGGTCCACTCTTTGACTCTGGAGACTTTCTTGTCCGCTTCCTCAGCTGAGGAAGCCGGGGCGGACAGTTCGATATTTTTGATCTCTTCGCTGAGATTGTTGGCTTTGGGGTTATCGAAGTTTACCGCCGCAGCGGATAAAGAGGCAAGGGAAGCAAGGGCAACCGCGGAAACCGAGAGTTTCTTTAACATATTCACGACCCTCCTGTTATAGACTGGATGTAAGCTCCGTTAGAGCGCCGGCAACCGGCTCTCGCTATTTTCAGCCGGGAATATTAAACAGCCGCACACTTTACCTTACCCCAGATTTCCGTCCGGAGTTTTCTCTAATGGGGCAAAACTACGCTCATAGTTTACTCCTATTATCAGTGACGGACAAGAGACGAAGGTCCCACGGCCGGCTAGGCCAAAGGGCCCCGCAGAATACGCCGCCGATTCATAAAAGCGCCATAAAATAAGGAGGGCCGGCGGTTAAGCCGGCCCTCCCCGTTACTATTATTTAAGAATTACTATTACTTATTTGCTGTACCAGCCGATGAACTCATCCCATTGAGAGGCCTTGGCCCAGGCCAACTCGCCATAAGAAGAGTTGGGGTAGCTGGGCATATATATCGCCAGGCCCTTGGAGTCGCTGTAGTTGCTGTTCACGCGGTTGTGAAGGATCAGCGTGCCGGTCAGGTAATCCTGCAGGGCCTTCGCCGTCGCCTTCACGTTCGCGTTCTTAGTGGAGGCGGAGTAGAGGCTGAGGAAGTGCCACAGGTCTTTGTTCTCGGGATAGGCATAAGCCTGCGCGCCGCTCATGGCGGTCTTGATCAGGGCTTTATCGCTGGTAGCCATGGCGGCCTTAACGAAGTTGCTGATCGGGTTGAGCAAGCCGTTCATGGCCGAGGCCAGGACGAGACTCTGGGTGTGGTCCTGAGTACCATAATGATCGGCGTAGGCGTCCACGGTCAGTTTGCCGAGTTCGGCGCCGGTCATCGTAGGCTTGGCCGCGAGGGGGCCGAGCAGCAGGTTATAGGTATAACCATCGCCGGGTTCGGTCTCTTCGGAGCCGACTATATAATCCGCATAGTCTTTGATCTCGTAGTTCACTTCGGGCATCTGCATCAGGCAGGCGTCCGAGCCGTATACGTCCACTTTGCCGATAGCTTTCATGGCCATGCCCAGCTGGGGGGTGGTCATGTGGTTGCCGGTCTCGTCATCGTAGGAAATACCCTTGATATCTTCGCCGCGAGTTTTGATCCAGCCGGCGCCATGGTTCCAGACGATGAGCATGTATTTCTTGGCGGGGTAAGCGGTCTTGGCCCAGTTGGCGAACTCTATAAGGTGTTTATAGTCGCCCATATCCACCTTGCCCAGGTCTTTAACCACGGGGGAGGTGATCTTATTTATATTGTTATCTTTTTTCACCAGGTAGCGGCGGGCCGTCTTCCAGTCGCCATCGGAGGAAGAATAACCGGCTATGCGCCCAACTTCGGTGACGACATTGACCTGATCGGAGGAACCGATCATCTCCATCTCGTTCATATCCTTGAGGGCGAACTCTTCCAGATTGTTCTTGCCGTTAACGAAGACCATAACGGTCCATTCCTTGATCCTTGAAGCTTTCGCGTCCAATTCCGGAGCGGCTTCAGGCACGCTCAACTCAAGGTTGGCTATTTCCTGCTGTATGGTAGTCTTCTGGGGGGTGTCAAAAGAAATCTCTGCTGACACTAGGGTGGAAACTGCGGTGATTATCGCGAACACTGCTACTGCTTTCCTTAACATTGTTCCTCCTGCACTGCGGTTTGGTCTGAAAGCGCTTTGCTTATTTTTACAGTTTAACACTTCTTTGACTATAATCAAGGACAAAGGGCCTACCCCAATAATAGTCCTTAGACCTATTGCTTTTTGGGCCCAAAGACCTATGGCCACGTCAACCCCCCATTGGAGAGACGCGGGAGAAATGGGCGACTTTTTTAAATCAGGGGGGGTGGGCGGAGCGGGTCTTGGACTAAAGGACCTATGTTATAGGCCTTATGGGCCATGCCTTATTTCCGGGCGGCTTTTTCAAATTTCGCAGCGGCGCCGATTAGGATTATGCGGACCTCAAAAGATTATCCACCTTCTTCAACAACACATCCGGACTGAACGGCTTCTGCAAATAAGCCGCTTTTGAGCCCAATAATTTTTCGAGCTCATCTTCCTTATCCATGTAACCGGACATACATAAAATTTTCATTTCCGGATACTTTGCGGAGACTTCTCCGGACAGCTTCAGCCCGTCCATCTCCGGCATTGCCAGATCGGTGATCAGAAGCGCCGGCCGCTCCAGATTCTCAGCGAGAAATGCGAGCGCCTGCCTGGCGCCGGCGGCCTCCGCGACAACGTAACCGGCCGCAGTCAGCACCCTTTTTGTGATCCTGCGCATGGATTCGTCATCCTCCACCACCAGGATGCGGCCTTTTCCGGCGGCCAATACCGCGGCTTGCCCCGCTTTACCCTCTACCTCAACCACGCCGCCCTTAATAAGAGGCAGATATATTTTAAAAACAGACCCCCTCCCGGGCTCGCTTTCCACCATGATCTCGCCTCCGCTTTGCTTAACTATCCCGTAAGACGTGGAAAGCCCGAGACCGAGGCCGTTTTCCGCGCCAAATTTTTTTGTGGTAAAAAAAGGTTCGAATATCCTCGCTTTTACAGCCTTGTCCATGCCGCAGCCGGTGTCTTTGACGCTCAGCACGACGTAACCTCCGGGCGGGATTCCATACGCATCACACTCAGCCGGAGCGGAGAGCTCCAGACCGGCGGTCTCTATAACGATATCTCCGCCCTGCGGCATAGCGTCTCTGGCATTCAGGACAAGATTAAGCATGACCTGCTCTATCTGTCCGGGATCCACCTTTACTGGACCTATATCAGGGTCCAGCGCAAAAACAAGACGGACACGTTCGCCGATAACCCTGCGCAGCATGGCGCCTATATTATTTACCCTGTCGTTCAGATTTATGATCCGGGGAGTCATAACCTGCTTGCGGCTGAAGGCCAGAAGCTGGCGGACAAGGCTCGCGGCCCGCTCCGCGGCCTTGATTATCTCGCCGGCATCCTCTTGCCGTGAATCCCCGGGAGTAAAACTTTTTTGCAGCAGGCCGGCATAGCCGATAACCGGCCCAAGCAGGTTGTTCAGGTCATGCGCGACGCCGCCGGACAACTGGCGGATAGATTCGAGTTTCTGCGTCTGGCGCAGACGCTCCTCGCTCCCGCGCAGAGCCTCTTCAGCCCGGATGCGCGCGGTAATATCCCTTAACGAACCTTCGATGCCGGCGGGGTTTCCCTTCTGATTAAAAAAAATCCGCGCATTCACCGATACATAGACCGGCCTGTCTCCCTTAGCCTTAAGGCGCAGCTCATAATCAATAATTTCGCTGGTCTTTTGGAAGACGCTCATAAGTTTTTTACTGTCCGCCTGATCCACATACATCTCCGCCACCTGTCTGCCGATCAATTCCTCCCTGTCGTAACCGGATTGTTTTTTTATCGAAGGGCTTATTTCAGTTATGCGGCCGTTCATATCGGTCTGATAGAAAACGTCCTGAAGATTTTCAAAGATCCGCTTATATTTAAACTCGCTTTGCCTGAGCGCCTGCTCGCTCCGCTTTAAGCCGGAAATATCAGTCGCTATCCCGTCTATAATAACCTCGTCCCCGAGCAGATGCATCCCCACGGATCTGTCGCGAAACCATTGCCAATCTCCTGCACGGCTCTTTATCCGGTATTCCAGATCAAAGCCCCTGTCTTTGGAGAACCCGTTTATAGCCTGCGTGACGCGGGGCTGATCTTCCGGGTGAACGCTGCTGTTCCATAAGAAAGGGTTTTTAAGGAGAAAATCACAGGAATAGCCAAGAACGGCTTCGACACTTGAAGAATAATAAATCCCACCCCTCTTGGTCGAATAAGAATAAATTATATCCGGTATATTTTCCACAAGCCGCCGGTACAGCCCTTCACTCTCCTCCAGGCGTTTCGACGTCTCAGCCAACTCCTGTTCCTTGACCAGAAGCTTGCGGGAAAGGACCCGCAGATAGTTATGGTCCACTTCCGCCCCGGCTGCGGGCGCTTGCGCGGGCAATACGGATTCCGCTTTGCCGGCTTTTCCAAGCGCCTCTTTGATCGCGGCCAGAAGAACATTTATATCCGACGGCTTGGCGAGGAACCTGACGGCGCCCATGCCGAGGGCCAATTCTTCCTCATCTTTTTCGGATTTTGTTCCGGTATACAGGATAACGGGAATCTTTTTAAGCCTTTCATCCGCTTTGATCTTGCGGCAAAAAATGAACCCGTCCATTTCAGGCATCATGATATCCGAAACGATAAGGTCCGGCGGAGAGAGCCTGGCTTTCTCCAGAGCATCACGACCGTTTTCAGAGCACTCAACGGTATATCCACGCTTTTCCAGCATGTTTTCGATGAGGGTTCTAATATCCCGATCATCTTCAACGACAAGTATTTTCATATTATTCCCTAACTTAATGTATGCGCCGCATCAGGCTGGCGGCGGCCACGGACATGCCCCTCATACCTCAATGGTTCCCCCCGCTTCAGACGGATCGGCCGGCCGCTCCCCCCGGAAGGTATATCGTAAAAACCGATCCTGTTCCCTGCTCGCTCCAAACCTCCAGCCACCCATTATGCCGGTTGACTATGCCATAAACCTCGGCAAGGCCCAATCCCTTCCCCTTACCCTTGGGTTTAGTAGTGAAATAAGGTTCAAAAAGACGGCCCAGCGTGTCCGCGCTCATACCGGCGCCGGGATCGCTGACCGAGATCCTGATGAACCGCCTCCCGGACTCCACCGGCTGCGGACATTTCGACATGGCGCGGCCCAGGTCCGCGTTCTCTATTGACACCTTTATCCGCCCGCCGCCGGACATAGCATCCCGTGCGTTTACCAGTAAATTGATAAGCGCCTGTTCAAGCCGGCAAGCGTCGGCCTGAAAGGGTTTAAGGTCGGGGGCGGCAAAGATCTCAAGGGCGACATCCGCTCCAATAAGCCTCTTAATCTTGCTCGAAAGTTCCGCGATAAATCCATTTACGTCAATGATCTCGGTCCGCACCCCTTTCCCGCAGCTGAACATGGCGAGCTGTTTGGTGAGCGCTACCGCGCGCTGCTCTGCACGGAGTATTTCCTCAATATCGGGCCTGACGGGATCGCCCGCGGACATAGCTTTCAGGATAAAGGCAGCGTAACCTTCTATGACACCCAAAATATTATTCAAGTCGTGGGATATCCCGCCGGCCAGCCGCTCAAGAGCGGCCATCTTCTGCGCCTGGTAACGCCGCTTCTCAAGTTCATTTTCCATTATTGAGCCTCACACAAGTAATGTCCCAGCTGGCCGGGCTGATTTTGTAGCGAAACAAGGAACGCGGAGCGCAGCATAGCTGGGCTATGTAAGCGACGCGTGACGCAGTTGCAGCCCAAAAGCGCCCGGCCCTTTCCCTCTGGGAAAGGGAGGCTTGCCTTTGAGCG
>Ga0208953_1001381_pt1 | contig 14201 bp, 10 predicted proteins | sample RifOxyB2_FD_184033 | JGI IMG/M metagenome (GOLD analysis project Ga0208953, IMG submission 184033) | Groundwater microbial communities from Rifle, Colorado - Rifle Oxygen_injection B2 (SPAdes) | ecosystem: Environmental > Aquatic > Deep subsurface > Groundwater | place: USA: Rifle, Colorado... | reverse complement strand
GAAGAGGGGAGAATGCAGGCCTTAAGAACCTTCGATAAGATAATGCTCATGAAAAGCATAGAAAACCGGCCGGACAATACCGTGATCGTTTTTTCCGGTGACGGCTCCGCGCCCAATATGACCCTCCCCAATCCGAACAGCACGGAGATCAGGATCGATAACGAGAGGGAATTATTGCGGCCTAAACCCAAGACCGCCGCTAATGGGCGGGAAGGGCGGTAACGAAGATGTCATACAACCTTCACGGCGCCGATCTCCCGGAAAACATGAGGGAAACGGAAAGGCCGTTAGTCATTACCCTTTCCGCGAAGAGAGAGAATGAGTTGAACGAACTTATGGCCTTGTGGGATTTCGACACCATGAAATTCCTTAAAGGCTATCTCACGGCCCATCTGGCGCGATGCAAAAAGCGCCCGGCCTGGCGCGATAAATTTACCGACAAGAAGGAATTGAAGCTTAATATCCTTAAAAATACGCTTGTTTTTTTGGATCAGGAAGAGAGGTTCAGGGAAACGGGAGAAAAGAATTCGGCCAAAGCCTTTGAAAAGATCTTCGGGGAAGAATTGAATTTCTCCGATACGGCCTATCTCCTGGACCGGATCAGGAAGGAAACCGCCAACGAGGTCGTGCCGGAAGAACTGGTCGATCTTTTGCGCAAATCCTTCTGGGTCCATCTCAAAAAAGAAAAGATCTCGGTTCCGGGCGTTCCGTTAAAGCCTTTCTTTCTGTTCGTCGGTCCGACCGGTTCCGGCAAGACCCATACGGTCAAAGCCGCCATCGAGCAGGCGATTTTCGACAATCGCCTGATCATCGAACGGGATCCGGACGAAGAAAGAGCGGAAATCGTAAAAAAATACCCATACCTGAAAATTCCCTTGGCCGGACTGATCGCGCCTCCGAAGGAGCTTATCGAACTTGATAAGCGGATCGAGCGCGAAAAGACGCGGGTTAAATTACTGAAGCTTCTAGGGAAAAAATATTGGAGAAAATACGCGTCCCGAAAGCTCAAGGAGATGGAAGAAAGCTGCCCCGGCCGTCCGGACGATTGCTTTACCCGTGAATCTTATGTAGTAAGCTACCGCAGCATAGTACCGAGCGACGTAGCCACCGCCCTTCATGGGGAAACTGGAAACCTTTTCCGGCGGGCCATGCGGCCCGAGGACAAGCCGACGATCAGGCACCTCGAGGAAGCGCACGCCATCCTTGTTAAAAACGACAAGCGGCATGACGGCGCCGCTGATCCGCAGAACCGCAGCCTGTCGACCGCCGTGAACGTGGTCCTGGACGAAATATCCGACGGAAAAAGGGAATGCCTTCTGATCGCGGATACCCACAGTCCCGGCGATATCGCGCCGGACATATTCCGCCGCTTTGACGAGATGGGCAGGGTCATAGATGTTTCGGAATACTGGAAAAACACTGAATGCCTGGAGAAGCTTATCGCCCTCGAGGCCAGACAGCACAAAGTGCGTCCGGATAATGAAACGCAAAAACAGATCACGAAAAGAGTGGCCGCTATCTTCAGCAATAAAGGGATCACGATCACCCCGTCTTACGTGCGAAAACTGATCGCTTCCGTGATCGAGGTTAAAGGCGATCTCAGGATCGCATATTTCCATGACGAACTCCTGGTCCGGGATTCTTTCAAGAACGTAGCCCGGAATTCCCATGGAGATTTTTTCGGAAAGATCGTCAGAAGCCCGAAAACAGAAGACGGTTTTTCCTGGGAAGATTATCAGGGGGAAAGGGTAAAGCTCGACTTCGCGGAAAAACTTCTCTCGACCGCTTTTTACGGCGGAGATTCCAAGGGAGTCGTGCTTACCGGTCCGGCCGGATCGGGTAAAACCTTCCTGACCCAGGTCGTGGCCGCCGCCAATCCGCAGATCAGCTGCCTCATTGTAAAGATGGACGACCTCTATAAAGCGGGACAGGGTTATGAAGGCATAATCTCCGCCCTGGATGATACCTACAATATCGCCCGGATGCTCGCACCCTCGCTGGTCGTCATAAACGAGGGCGACGCTCTGGCCAAGAGGCGCAACACCCAGGCATCCGACCCGTCGGACAAAATCACCAATAAATTCCTCGATATCTTAGACGGCGAACAAAGCATTAAAGGGGTTTTTACGGTCCTGACCACGAATTTACTGGAAAACATGGATCCGGCGATAGTAAGGCCAGGCCGTCTCGAGATCATGAATATCGACGGGAAGCTAAAAGAAGGGGAGATCTACAATATCATCCGTAAAAAACTTGCCAATGAGCCGAGGTCGGACGATGTTACCGACAGGGAAATTTACGCGACTGCCAAAAGCATCAGTAATATTCCGGCCGGTTATGCCGATTTCGCCGAAAAGCTCATAGATTCGCGGAGGCTGGAATTCGAGATCATCCAGGCTTACCGGAAGACGTTCGACGATGAACCGGATAAAATCAACGATTTTATCCTGTATAACGCCAAAAGCGTTATGCGGATACTTGAAGCCCTCGATTTCGATCCCAAGGTCATCGGTCGGGCGAAAAAAGATATTCAGGCGCTATTCGAGCACCAGGAAGATATTTACCGTCTCCTCCAAAAAATCGGGGAATCGAAGGATTACGAACTTAAACTGTCTCATCTGGTCAACGCCAAAGCTGATATCATGAAAAACCCATTAAAACAGGGATTTAAGGCTTTGGACGAATTTTTGAAAGATGAATTATCGGACACGCCCCAGGTAGGGAAGATCTGCGGAGCCGCTTACGGGAATAATACCGGGTTGCTTGTTCCGATAAACACCAACCTGGTGCCGAGGTCCGGCGAAAGCGGAAATGTTTTCGTGACCGGCGCTATCAAAGGGCCGATTACCCAGGAAGACCATTCGGAGATGACCCTGCAGTCGGCCGACGAGGCCTTGACCCTGAATACGCATTATTTTCAGAATATCCTAAGCTCCGATCCGCGCTGCCGGCATATCGATGCCGCCGCGATAACGGGCAAGATCCTCAAAAACCGCAGGATCCACCACCAGATCGTGACTGTAAATTACCAGGGCGGCGGTCCGAGCGCCGGTTTCGCCCTGGCGATAAACACTTTGTCCGTACTTTTAAATATCCGGGTTTACCACGATTTCGGCATCACGGGCGCTCCCGGCACGAGAGGGAAAAGCGGAGACAAGGCCGGCTCTTCGGTCATGATCGGGGGCGAGGACAAAAAAACCGAGAGAGTGCTCATGGATCTGGACCGGATGTACGTCCCGGCCAAGAATTTCACGATCCCTCTGGAGCAGCAGGAAACTTATTGGGAAGAAGGCAAGATCGTTCTGCCGGTTTACGACTACAGCGATCTGATTCCGGAAGTGCTCCATCTCGAGGAAACCGGAACTATGGTTAGAGATCTGATAGCGAAGCGCATTGATCTCAATAAAAAATCTATCTTCGAGTCAGAGGAAAAGCTCGCGGGCGCGAAGACGGAGATCTCCGGGATCGAAAAGACCCTTAAAGCCAGGGTTGAATTCGAGATCAGGCGCCGATTGGTCTCCTACTATAATTTTTTCGTGAGCCCGGAATGCGACGAATACGCCAGCATCGGGCATATTCTCGAGAAACACGACTCGCTCAGATAGCGGGCATTTTAAAAAAATAAAAATCCACCGGATAAATCGGTGGTTTTTTTATCTTAAAGGAATTTAAATTTTTTGTATTTTTTATAATCGCGCATATCCGGCGTCGCGGCGCGTATCGGATCTTATGAACCACAAGGGTGCACGACCGCGAAAAGCCCAAATGGGCCTTTGTTGCGATCGATTAAAAAATCCCGTCTGTTTAAAGCCGGGATCGATTATGATTTACAGATTACGGATTTTTTCCTGGGTGGCGAAATATTCGCGCAGGCAGTTGCCGCAACGGTGGCAGGCGGTCGTGCCGAGTTCGCCCTCGATCTTGCCGCAGGAATAGACCCATTTATTGTTGGGATCGAAGTATTTTCCGCCCCGCATGATCTTCCGCCAGCCGGCGGTGGTTATGGCCCAGTAGGAGTTAAGGGTCCTTTGCCGGTAGACGTAGTTTTTTTTGTATTGGACCGGGATAACGTCTTCGTAGTAGGCCATGAAGGTAAGGATCACGGGGATCTGGCGCTCGGAGTAGTGCTCAACGCATTTCTGCATGAGATGCCGGTTCCAGAAATTCGTCCGGAAGCGCACGAACATAAGGTTCCGGGGGACCGGATCAAGCGCGTAAAAATTTTTGTCTGTCATATCCGCCGGATTCGCCGTCAGTACGACCGGGTACATCCGTCCGTTTACCTTAAAACCCTCCAGATCGCGCGGGATGGCCGTGTTGAAGAAAAAATCCCGGTAGCCGTATTTTTCGACCATGGAGAGGACTAGATCGCGATGCACGTTCGAGTCATTGCCGTCGTTCACGCGGATGATACGGCCGCGCGCCTCTTCGGGCGACGGCATATTGGGGAGATTATCGGAGAGGGGTTCGAGATAAGAGCGTCCGCTCTGGAAAAAGCAGTCCTTGCAGCGGTTCGGACAGGTGCCGGTTTGCGGGATGGCCGCGATGATGCCGCTCGCTTTGGTTTTGGGGTTTTCTTTGTAGGACACAGGGCCTCCTTGTCTGGCGTGGATTTTTAGGAATTTTTCGACTTTGGCTTTAAGTAACCGATAGCGGCTATCCGTATTTGCGTTATCCAATAGTGTTTTCCGGCTCCTAGTGCCATCTTCGCAGATTTCTGTTTCCGGACCGAATTGGGCGATGGTCAGGTCGGTTTTTTCAGGGCCGATTTTGTTCCAGTAATGATGGGCGTGGATGCAATAAGCTATTTTTCCGCCGCGATAGTCCTGTACCACCAAGGCGGTAACGGCGCATTGGCCGAAAGAAGGGTGTTTATGCTCCCACTTGTCCCTGAGAGGAGGATAACAGGTATCCTTTCCCCAGGAAGCCTCGATAGCGTCGCGCAATAAATCAATATCCATTTTTTCTCCTTCTGACCTAATTTTTTCGGTTTTTAAGAACAAAACTTTAATTAATTTTAACAAAATAAACCGATAAAGGTCAACAGCCGGGGTCAAACAAGAACAAAGCGTTTTTCCTTAAATAATAAAAAACCGGGATTCCTTGGGAAAACCCGGTTGATTTTTATAAGTTTAAAGCTGATTTGAGCATGTCCGATTGCTGGTAAGCGAGGCCGCGAAGAAAGACTTCTTCGACCGGCCGGAACCGAACATCGCAAAGGTCGGAATCGGAACGGATCAGTCCGTCGAAAATTTCCGCTTTAACGTCAAGCTTGACGTGGAACACCTGGCTTGACCCCCCCTGATTTCCGCCTAATTTCTTGTCCGTGGTGCTGTAAAGCTTTACGAACCTTATTTCGGACATGATGCCACTTACTAGAACGTGAGCCGGTTCAAGCGACCGATTGACGATTTTTACGCAGAGTCCGGTTTCTTCCGCGAATTCCCGGACCGCGGCATCCATTGGATTTTCGTGCGAGTTGATCCCGCCGCCGGGAAGACCAAGAATTCCGGGGAAATCCTTTTTCTGCTGACTCCTGTATCCGCAAAGAACCATTCTTGCGTCGCCATGTCCGGCCCGGCAGGTTACGATCAGATCGACCGTCTGGCGTCCGGGAATTATCCGTGTTCCATTATCGTGAAGAGCGGCGCGAATGCCTTCAAAACCGCCGCAGAGGCCCATCAGATTGCGGGTGCCGACGCTGGCGATTTCCATGAATAGTTCATAGTCGTTTCGATCTATCGCTTCCCTTAGTTGGGTCGCGTGATAAGGAAATCTGGCCTTCAGGGGCATTTCTTTTTCGGGATTCAAAAGCAGGAAACGCGTCGGGTAATCCCGTTTTTTAAGCTCATTGATGATCTCTTTTTCATTTCCGGTAACGAAATGCGTGGTGTTTTTCATGCCCGGGACTGATATGATATGCTGCCACCATTCATCCCAACTCTTGAAATCCTGTAAATGCGCGAAATTCACCCGGTACATATCGACTCCGGCGGCCTCCAGTGAATAGTGGATCATTTTTTCGCGCATGAAAGCCAAGAGCGGATGGCGCGATGTGCCGACTTCATAGCAGCTGCCGATGCCGATGATGAGGCGGTCGAATTTTGATAATAGCCATAAAAACAATCTGATGTGCCCCTCGTGCGGAGGGTTCCAGCGGCCGGGAACAAAGGCTACGGTCATTTCCATGAAAAATTCCCCTTTCTTTTTTAAGAGCAAATATATGAATAATTTTTATTTTTAGCATAAACAGGGAATAAAGTCAAGCTCTTGTCAAATTTTAGAGTTTATGATATGTTATTATTGTCTTTTAAAAGGCATTTTTTTATAAGAAACGGGTGGATACCGAAGCCACCGCCAGCGGGCGGGGCAAGCGGTCAAACGGGACAGACTGCCACCGTCAGCGGAGCACAAACACGGAGAGATATTTAAAAATTAATTAATAGTTTAAATAATATATGGGTGGATACCGAAGCGGTCAAACGGGACAGACTGTAAATCTGTTGGCTTACGCCTTCGTTGGTTCGATCCCAACTCCACCCACAAATAAAATATAGCGCCGAAAGCGCTATATTTTATTTGTGGGCGGAGATTACGAACCAATTTGACCAATATGTTTGTTGTTTTTATTTTTTTAAATATTTTGATTATTTTAAGATAAATAATACGCGTACTATGATGTTGTGGGGCTTCCGCCCCTTCGAATCCAACCCGGCCCACAAATAAAACGCAGCGCCCAAAGCGCTGTGTTTTATTCTTTAAAACATTTCAGCCAAACTGCTTTGTGAAAATATCAGACTTATTCATAAAAATGTTGTTATCTGCTATAATTTAATTAAACATATGAGTATTTATATATTATCTTATCTTCATTTTTTGACTTTTGTCGTTTATCTGTTTTTGACCGTTTATGTGGTATATAAATCGCCCCGGTCATCCTTAAATTGGGCGTGCGCGCTTTTTACCTTTTGCCTGGCCTCGTGGAGCATTGGTTTTTCCGTTTTTCATCATCCGCAAACCTCGGAACCGGCGGCCGATTTGGTCATGAAGATTTTTACCTTTACTCCCTATACCGTTACCAGCTGTATTTTATTGTTCACGCTTGTTTTTGTCAATAAGAAAAGCCGGACATTGAAAAATCCTCTTTTTTATTTTTTTCTGATCGTATTTCCGGCCGTTTTCACCTACCAGACCTGGGTCAATAACATGATGACCCCGGTAAAACGGCTCTATGGCTGGGATTTTGTCTGGATGAAATCTTTTTACGTCTATTTTTATTTTTTCCAGTACGCAGTATTTATTACGATCTCCGTCGTTTTGCTGATTCAGGCGTATCGGCGCACATCCGATTTCGGCCGCCGGACACAGATACTTTGGATCTTAATTCCGACCGTGATTGTTTATCTGATCGGAACAGTCACAAATGTTATTTTTCCCCTTTTTAAAATAAGCATTCCCCAGGTCGCCAACATCACTTCCCTCATTTGGGCTTTTGGGATTTTTTACGCGGTAACCAGGTTTAAACTTTTAACCGTTTCTTTTTCCGCTTATTCCGATAAGGTTATATCTATCATGGCCGAAGCGCTTATTCTGCTTGACGGCAAAGACAATATAGTAAACCTCAACGACTCCGCCCTGAAATTGTGTGATTGTTCCCTGGGGGAAGTAGTCGGAAAAAATATATATGATTTTATAGACAAAAAATATTTTATTCCCGATCCGGCCGAGGCGGGGGGCGGAAACATAAAAAACCGGCAAATCAGCCTAAAATGCAGCCGTCCGGAGCCGATACCGGTTCTGTTCTCTACCTCTTTTTTGACCGCGAAAGAAAAAGTGATCGGGCGGATCGTGGTTTTAAACGACATCTCCCAATTAGCGGCATCGCAAAAAAATACGGAACTTTTAAACCGGGAGCTTCGGGAAAAGATCGGAGAATTGGAAAGATTCCAGAAAGTCGCCGTTAATCGCGAGTTAAAGATGATCGAGCTCAAGAAGGAAATAGAAAAATTGCAGGCCGGGAATAACGTTTGAAGGCCTCCGCGAGATATAAAAAACCGCCGCTTGGAAACAGCGCCGGTTATTTTTTTTTATTGACCTTTAAATGACCGTAAGGCCTTAAGCACCATCCGGAGATCTTTTTCGGTATGGGCCGCCGAGACCTGGAAGCGGATCTCTTCCTCTCCCCTGGGTACGACCGGATAAACGATTGGCGAGGCCAGAACTCCGTGTTCGAAAAGATGCTTGCTTATGCTGTGAGCCAGATCCGTATTCCGCGTAAGGAGCGGAACGACCGGGTGATCGCCTTCGAAAGTTTCGAACCCCGCGTCTTTAAGGCCTTCGCGGAAGAGCCGCGTTTTTTCCCGCAATCCAGTTAGAAGTTCACGGCCTAAATGGCTATCGACCAGGTCGATCGCGGCCAAAGCGGCCGCCGCTTCCCCCGGACTTATGGGATTAGAAAAAATATACATAGGCGCCGTATTGCGCAGGTATTCGATAACCTCTTCGGAAGCGGCCGCGTATCCGCCGTTAACGCCGAAAGCTTTGCCGAGCGTGCCGATAAGAATATCGGCTCGGGCGCCGGTATGTTCTTCCGTTCCGCGGCCGGTTTTCCCGAAAGCGCCGACGCCGTGGGAATCATCCATGACGGTGATAACGCCTTCCGGAAAGCACGTCCCGTATTCCTCGCTTAAGAATTTTATTTTCGCCAGAGGGGCGCAGTCGCCGCGCATGCTGAATATGCCGTCCGTAACTATGATCACGCGCTTGACCCTCGGTTGTTCTATAGCCTCATTGAGTTTTTTTTCAAGGTCCGCGGTATTGTTGTGCGGGTATATCATCTTGCCGATCGGACGGGCCAGGCGCATGGCGTTTATTATACAGTTGTGGTTGAGCTCATCGCTTATGATCAGGGTACTTTCAGTGATAAGCTGGGACAGAACTCCCAGACTGGCGCTGTAAGCGGATCCCATGATTATCGCTGCGTCCCGATCGTGAAAATCGGCCAACCGGTTCTCGAGGTCGACATGGGGTCTAAACGTGCCGCTTATAAACCGGACCGCGCCGGGTCCGACGCCGAACTTCCGGCCAGCGGTTTCTTCGCCGCGTATCAGTTCATTGCATAATCCTAGTCCTAAGTAGGAATTGGAATTCATGCAGATGAATCCCTTTTTTCCGGCGCCGTAAAGATAAAAACGGGGACCCCTGTCTAAAGCTGGTTTTTTGACGGCCACAATCACTCGTTCCGGCGGCTTTTTGCGGCCTTGGGATTCTAGATTACGGATCTCTTCCGCTAACGCACGGTTCAGTTTCGTAAGGGACATTTAATTTCCTCCGTTTTCCGGTTTATTTTTTACGATCGACACCATATCGGCGACCATGGTCGCGAAATCGTATCGCGGATTCCAGTTCCAGTCCTGGCGGGCGGGAGCATCGTCAATCGCGGCCGGCCAGCTGTCGGCGATCTTTTGCCGGCTGTCCGGCTTATAGGTGATTCGGAATTCCGGAATATGCTTTTTTATGGCTCGGGCCAATTCGGCCGGAGTAAAGCTGAAAGCGGCCAGGTTATAAGCATTCTTGAAACGCAATTTTTTTTTCGGCGCGCTCATCAGCTGAACGGTTGCCTGGATAGCGTCCGGCATATACATCATCGGCAGTTTCGTGTTTTTTTTAAGAAAACAGGTATAATGCCCGGTTTTAACCGCCTGGTAAAAAATATCCACGGCGTAATCGGTTGTGCCGCCTCCGGGCTCCGTTTCGCTGGAAATGAGTCCGGGATAACGGATGCCACGGATATCAAGGTCGTGTCTGGCGGCATAATAATCGCAGAGCATTTCTCCCCATGCCTTAGTCATTCCGTAAATTGTATCGGGACGGGTTGATGATTCCTGAGGCGCCGGTATTACGGGCAGGCCGGGGCTGAAAACCGCTATGGAGCTAGGCACGAATACCCGGCAGCGCGCTCTTCGGGCGGCTTCCAGGATATTGTAAAGCCCGTTATTATTTACATTTATAGCCGTTTCCGGATCGTTTTCCGCCTTAGCCGACAGGATAGCCGCCAGATGATAAATAACGCCGATATCGCGCTCCGCCACCAGATATCTGACGGCATCGCGGTCAAGGCAGTCCAGGGAGAGGTAGCCGGGATATTTTTTGATATCGGTAGCGACGATATTATACCGTCCGTATATCTCTACCAAGAATGATACTAATTCCGAGCCGATCTGTCCGGCCGCTCCGGTTATGAGTATTTTCTTCATCTTTTTGCCTCTTTCCGTTTTGGCGAAAATCTTATTTTAAAGAGCCATCGTGTACGATATTATTCTCCAATATAAGTTTATTATTGTCAAGTAGTTTTGTAAACCGTCTTAGCTGGTCATGTTTAAAAAAAATTCACCTGAAAAGGTGAATGTTGAAGATTTATTATTTTTTTGTGAAAATGACCGGCTGCGAATACGGCGCGGTATCGGAGCGCAGATGGCGCGATACGACCGATCCTTCGGTCGATTTCCCCCTGATATCGATCAAAAGCTCGGTGCCGACGGCGATGCGGCTTTCGATATAAGCGAGGCAGATCGGACGCAGGCGGTGTTCGCCGGTCGGCAGGGGATTTTCGCCGGCAAAAACCGGATAGGGGATCATGGAGCCGCTCGTAACGTAGCCGACGCACCTGTCGTCTTTGAAGATCCGGCACCCCGGTCTGGCTATGCCGCGGCCGGTAATTGCTATCGCTCTGATGAGGCGGGGAAGATCAGATGCGTCCCCGGGTTCGTTCCGGCGGATTCTTTCAAGGGACAGAGCCTGTTTTTTCAGGGCCGTTTCTCCGCGGAAGTTTCCTCTGCCGGTAAAAACGACAGCCGGTTTCGCGGCCGGACAGGCCAGAATAGGGATCTCCCGGTTCTCCGGATCAAGGCCGAACTCATGGCCGTATAAAGGCAGTCCGGCTTCGAGGCGGAGCGTATCCCGGGCGCCCAATCCGATCGGCATGGCTCCTCCGGATACGAGTTTGTCCCAGAGTTCCCAGGCGTGTTCATTTTCAACGAAGAGTTCAAAGCATACCGGTTCTCCGGTATAGCCCGTGGAAGCCACCATGATCTCCGTGCCGTTCAAGCGCGCCGTACTTACCAGATTGCGCGCCGGTCCCGGCAATTTCCCGGTAATGATCCCGGAGAGAATGTCGGCCGATCGCGGGCCTTGCAGCGCCAGCATCGCCAGATCGGAGGTGCGATCGATCAATTCCGCGCCCGGGAATCTTTTTAAGGTCGCACGGAGGGTTCTAAGGTCTTTCCGGCGGTTGGACGCGTTGACCACCAAGAGGTATTCGTCATTTTTGAAGCGGTACAGAAAAGCGTCGTCGACAGCGCCGCCCTTTTGATTCGGGATGAGCGTGTACTGCGCTCCGGTTTTTTCCGGGTCAAGGCGGGACGCGTCGTTCGTCAGAGCGTATTGCAGGAAAGGAAGGGCTTCCGGTCCCCGGACGATGAAGCGTCCCATGTGCGAAACGTCAAACAGTCCCGCCGCCGTACGCGTGCCTATGTGTTCGGCTATGATTCCTTTGGCGTAATTAAGCGGCATGTCCCAGCCGCCGAATTCGACCATATTGGCCTTAAGAGCAATATGCTTTGGATGGAAAATCGTCCGTCGTAGTTTTTGGCCCATTGTCTTTCTTCCTTTGCCGTTTAGATTGATGAATTTTAAAAGAAACTGCCGGTAAAATATTACCACGATTCCATCCGGCCGGTCAATGGGTTTTAGCAAATCATGAATAAAAAATCACCGCGAGCGGTGATTATGGTTTTGATGGATTTTTCGGTCAGATGATATTTTCGATCCGTTCGCAAGGCAGATTAAAGGCCTCTGCCACGCCCGCGAAGGTAATATGGCCTTCGATTACGTTGGCGCCCAAGGCGATCTCCCGGTTTTCGGCCATGGCCTTTTTCCAGCCCTTGTTCGCGATTTTAACCGCGTAAGGCAGGGTGGCGTTGGTCAAAGCCAAAGTCGAGGTCCTGGCTACCGCTCCGGGCATGTTAGCCACGCAATAATGGATAATGCCGTCAACTTCGTAAACCGGATCGGCGTGCGTGGTCGCATGAGAGGTTTCGAAGCAGCCCCCCTGATCGATCGCCACATCAACGAGGACCGAACCTTTTTTCATGGTTTTAAGCATGTCGCGAGTTACGAGCTTCGGGGCTTTAGCGCCGGGGATAAGGACGGCTCCGATAACGGCATCGGCCCTCATGACCAGCCGGCGGATGCTTTCGGGGGTGGAAAAGACCGTAAAGCAGTTTGGCGGCATCACGTCGTTTAAATAGCGGAGTCGGGCGGGATTAAGGTCCAGGATATAGACCTGGGCGCCCAGACCGCAGGCCATTTTGGCCGCGTTTATTCCGACGGTACCGCCACCGATCACCACGACCGTGCCCGGTTCGACGCCCGGTACTCCGCCCAAAAGGACGCCGCTTCCTCCCTGCGCCATTTCCAGGTACTTGGCGGCTTCCTGGATCGCCATCCGGCCCGCAACCTCGCTCATGGGCTCCAGAAGCGGCAGCGAGCCGTCGGTTTTTTGGATGGTTTCATAGGCGATATTGACGGATCCGCTTTTTACGAGGGCCAGAGTAAGGTCTTTTTCCGCGGCCAGATGCAGATAGGTAAAGACGATCTGCCCGGGGCGTATGAGTCCGTATTCCGAAGGCTGAGGCTCCTTGACGTGCATGACCATATCGCTCAAAGCGAAGATCTCTTTCGGGGTGTCGATGATCGCGGCGCCGGCCTTGACATAAGAATCGTTATCGAAGCCGCTCTTCGCGCCGGCATCCTTTTCCACATAGACCTTGTGGCCGTTTTTGGCCATGATTTCGACGCCGGCGGGGGTCATGGAGACCCTGTTTTCGTTTTTCTTGATTTCTTTCAAAATCCCGATTTTCATTTTCCGATCCTTTCAATCCGATTGATTAATAGTAAAAAGTGCGAAAATCAAATAGCTAAGATATTATCTTAATAAGATTATCCTGAATTGTCAATAGTTTTTGGCAAGCACTATCCTATTTTGATTATTTTATACTCGACCGCTTTATCTTTCAGCCATACTCTGGCCGTATCGCCGACGCGCCGGCCCAGAAGAGCGAGTCCCAGCGGGGAATTGTGCGAAATTATCCCGCCTGATGGGTTGGTTTCGGAAGAGCCCAATATCCGGTAGCTTTTCTCCCGGCCGTTCACGCTGACCGTAACGAGTGATCCCAAAACCGCCTTGTCCGGGTTTTTAGGAACTTCTATGATGACCGCTCGCTTAAGATGGTCTTCGATCTCGTCAATGCGCCGGTTAAGGCCGCGAAGCCTGCCTTTGGCCATGCTGTAGGCGTGGTTTTCGGAAAAATCGCCGTCCGCGGCCAGGCGTTTTACCTCGGCGGCCGCGTACGGCCGTTTCGCTTTGAGTTTTTCAAGCTCAACCGAAAGCCCTCGGAATTTATCCGGTGTCATGTGCGGATCAGGTTTTATTCCGGCGTATTGTCCGGGTTTGCGGATCGGGGTTTGCATGTTATTGTTCGATGCTTATTTTTAAAATGGCTGCATTTTTCAAATTGGGAAGGTAGAGCGATTTTTTCCAGCCGAGTCCGCGGGCGGCGCCGATGATCATTTTTCCGATATCGCCGTGCGTCACCAACAGAATATTCCGTCCTTGGTATTTTTTGCGCATGGATTTTAAAAATCTTACGGCTCGTCGGTACGTCCGGGGAAAAGTTTCGCAGCCCGGCGCATTCAGGAAATAGGTAATATCGCCGATTTGTACGGTTCGGCGGGCGTATTTATATATGTCTTTTTTTGGTTTGCCGGTCAAAACGCCGAAATCCCTTTCGATCAGTCCGGCTTCGGGAAGGATCTCTTTTATCCTTAAGGCCTTGGCGATGATCCGTGCCGTCTGGCGGCATCTTTCCAGGGGCGAGGTCAGGATCAAATCTATTTTTCCCCCCCGTACCGCTGCCGGGGCCATTGACGCCTGTTTGGCTCCCAGGTGCGAAAGCCGCGTATTTTTCCGGCCGTTTAAGGTACGGTTTTTATTAGCCGTATCTTCGCCGTGCCGGGTAAGGTATAAATATTTTTTCATAAATCGTCTGGATAATTACTTATTTAATATTAGCAGTTTCATTTTAAATAAGCAAGGAGAAGTATATCGCGGTCGGCAGGAAATTTTCGCCTTTGCCCTTGAT
>Ga0208953_1001371_pt1 | contig 14292 bp, 10 predicted proteins | sample RifOxyB2_FD_184033 | JGI IMG/M metagenome (GOLD analysis project Ga0208953, IMG submission 184033) | Groundwater microbial communities from Rifle, Colorado - Rifle Oxygen_injection B2 (SPAdes) | ecosystem: Environmental > Aquatic > Deep subsurface > Groundwater | place: USA: Rifle, Colorado... | reverse complement strand
TAACTACAACAAAAGGATCGTGTTCGTCGCGACTTCGCATTCTCTCAAATCCAAGCCTCCAACGGAGACATTTCTTACGCGTGGCTCAGTAGCCGGGGAATTGTCGCTAAACTTGCATTTTGTTTGGAATTTTAATTTATGATCCCGGCTAGTCTTTTAATAATCGTATTTGTTTTCGGTCTTCTGATCGGCAGCTTCCTTAATGTGTGTATTTCCAGGCTGCCGGAGGGTCTCTCCATCATCAGGCCCCGCTCACGCTGTCCCAAGTGTCTGACCCCAATAAGTTTTTACGATAATGTGCCGCTTTTGAGCTTTATTCTCTTACGCGGCCGCTGTCGTCATTGCTCCGCGCCCATTCCCTGGCGGTATCCGGCTGTGGAGCTTATAACCGCCCTGGTCACCACCCTGTTATTTTTAAAATGGGCTATGACACCGCTTTGGCTGTCCGCGGCTCTTGCGGCCGCTTATGTTCTTATTGTTGTGGCATTCATAGATTTTGAGACCATGATGATCGCCGATGTCTTTTCTTTCGTACTTGTCGGATTGGGTTTGGCGGCTTGCTTGTTTAATCCATATTTTTCAGGTCCGTTTTTAAGCCGGTTCATTAGCTTCTCTACGGGCGCCGTTTCCGGGGCATTCATTATTTGGTTTATGGCCTGGCTGGGCACAAAAATATATAAGAAAGAAGCTGTCGGAGAGGGGGACATCTTTCTGATGGCGGGTATCGGAGCTTTGACCGGCTGGGAAGGCGTGGTCTCGGCTCTTATCATGGCCTCTTTTTTTGGCTCGGTTTATGGAGTCAGTTTGATGCTGGCCAAAAAAGCGAAACGTTTTGACCATATCCCGTTCGGCCCCTTTCTGACGCTTGGGGCGGTGATAAACCTTTATCACCTTGTCAGGATAACCGATTTTTTTATGTGGTAATACGTATGTGTGAGGGTCGCTGGTTTCCGGGTCCGAAATTAAGGTCCGAAATTAAGATTGACATCCCACGGAAAATTTAAGTAAATTAAATAGCGGTAAAAATGCCTTTAGGTATTATCTATAAATTATCCAAAAGGCGGTTTATCAGATGTGTTATCCACAGGAGGTATTGTAAATGAAAATGAACAAGAAAGGTTTCACCCTGATCGAGCTCATGATCGTGGTGGCAATCATCGGCATTCTGGCCGCGATAGCTATCCCGAAGTTTGCCGATCTGATCAATAAGTCGAAGGAAGGCGCGACCAAGGGCGCCCTGTCAACGGTCAGAAGTGCGCTGCAGATCTACTACGGCGACAACGAGGGCTGGTTCCCTACCGCCCCGACATCCGATGCGGCCGGCGGAGCCGTCTGCATGGGCGTGCTCACAACCGCCGCCAAGTATATCGCCGAAGTGCCAATTGCTAAGATGCCCGGCACCACGCATTCCGACAGCGCCGTTGTTACCGCCGCCGCCGCCGCTGACGCCGGTGCATGGCATTACGATGGCAATTCGTCAAGCCCCTCAGTATGGGGTAACTTCGCTGTGAACTGCACACATCTGGACATCAAGGGCAGAAGTTCGAGCCCCGTTGCCACAGCTGGCTGGTCCACATTCTAATAGAACGTGTTTTTCCGCCAAACAGCCTTGGCTGGTTCGCCGGCCTGGCTGTTGGCGGATGATTTAAACCCAGTCCCTCCAGGAGGGGCTGGGTTTTTAACTACAACAAAAGGATCGTGTTCGTCGCGACTTCGCATTCTCTCAAATCCAAGCCTCCAACGGAGACATTTCTTACGCGTGGCTCAGTAGCCGGGGAATTGTCGCTAAACTCGTATTTCTCTGACTTCCACAAACCCTCAAATTTTTTTATATGGTAATAATGTGGGGCGTAAAAAACAAAAAATATGCATTTGCGGATTTTATAAAAATTCCCTATTTAAAAAGCCCGACTAGATCTTAGTCGGGCTTTTTAAATCCGGAGTCTCAGGATGAAAGTTCGACTCTACTATGCGCAACATCCTGAAGATTCTTTATAAATACCTTTTTCGATCCGTTTCCCCTGTCTGCTGCCTGCGCGATGTCGTCGCGGGCGTGGCCACGCCGCGCGCCGTCGTTCTGCTCCCAAGGTATGGGGAAGCTTATTGTTTAGCATAAGCATCACCCCCTTCCCATCCGCCAGAGGCGGCCGGGTTTCGGCTTCGCCGTACACCCCGGAAAATTATCGCCCGCGCCCACTGCAAAGAAATTTACTTATCCGGTGGCCACAGGCTTGTTAAAACACCACCTCGGCGTCCGCTACGCGGCCGCCACGGTGGACTTTTCTGTTAATCTTATGTCGCCACCGGGCAGAGGCAGAAATGGCAACAGCAAGGAAGCTAAGACCGGGACAGCCCGGACAAGCCGGGCAGCCCCGGCCTTAGCCGCCTTATTTTCCCCCGCCCTTATTATGGTGCAGCGTGCTGACCCTCCCACAATTTAGCAAAAAAATACCTAAAACAGCCTTTTTCAACCCGACAGTAGGCTGTCGGGTTGGTCTGCTATGATATTTCATGCGCGGCGTAATAATTTTATAGCCCGCGTAAATATTAGCGAGCAAGGAGGCCTGTATGGCCGTCTGGATAATTGCTGTTTCTCTTGCGGGACTATTCTTTTTTCAAGGAGATGCTATTGTGCTGTTTGTGTTTTCCAAACCTCTAACACATGATGCCTTTGGCCTCGTGGGCAAAATTGTCGGCATCATGACACTTTGCGCCAAATACTTTCTCCCACTTTTCGATATCGCACCATCTTGGCAAATAATTGTACTGTCCAGTTCAAAATGAAACATCTTTATCGTCAATTCGGTTGACACTTTCAGCCTCGGACGGCCATTCCTGGGCCGCCGTATCCCACTCCTCATACAAACACAGCTTCTGAAGCGCCAGCCTTACCGCCTTGCGATGAACGCGCTCACCTGACTTTCTGATTTTATAAACAATATCAGGGTCCGGCAAGCCCATGGCGCCTTTCTCGCTGCGTATCCCGTCCGCCAGCCACTCCCGAGTTTCCTCCGCGTCCAACTCTTTTTCTTTATCGAAATATACCGCTGCAGATCTCCTGAAACCCAGACAGGCCCGCGGTTTGATGAAGTTCCGCACCAGCATCTCCTCGTCAATCTCCCGGTCCAGTTCCTCGCGGCTTGCTTCACGGCCCGCCAGCGGAATCAGCCAGTTATGCACCTCCCTGTGGTCCCGCTCCTTGCGCCCATTTACCCACGGCGAATGCGCCGCTATGGGGTAGGGAACTATTTCGTAGTACTCAAGCATGCCCTGGAACACGTCGCTCGTAAACGCCGACCCGTGGTCGTATTTCCACACCAGCGGCGCTCGCTTCATCCTGTCCAGTATAGACTGCGCGTGATCCAGCACTACCATCGACTGCTCGCTACGTACCAGGTCCCAGCCCAGGATATAGCCGCTGCATTCGTCTATGGTCGTCAGCAGCAGCCAGCCCCAGCCTATCCTCACGAAGTCGGACGACCACATAACATCACGGCGGGTAAACCGCGTCCGTCGCGTATGCGGCTGTTTGGGCCGCTTGGGCCGGGGACCGCGGAACTCACGCAAGATCTTCGCTACCGTAGTGTGGCTAAGCTTCACTATATGCGCTATAGCATGCGCATCCCACGTGGAACGGTACCGCCGGTCCAGCGCCAGAACCTTCTCCCGGATTTCCGCGGTCACCTTTATAATCCTTCGTTTCCTCGGTGCCCCAACACAACCTGCAAGCCAGCGCCAATGCGTGCTGCGGGCAATCCCCCAACACCACGCGAACGCCACCGCAGGCGTGCCACGCTCCCGGGCCGCTAACCATTCGTCGCGGTATAACCTCCGGGTTTCCGGCCTCGCTTGCCGTTTTTTTTAGACAGAGGCGCCGTCACCGGCCCCCAGGCATTGCGGCGGATTATCCGCTTCGCCGTCTCCGCCAGCAGCTGCCAATGGTCCCGATCCTTGCGCAGGTTCCGGACCTCCTTCTCCAGGTGCTCCACACGCGGGACCAGCTTGTGCGCTATCTGCTCCGCCTTCTCCGGGGGAATCGCCTTCGGACCCGGTGCTTTCACCTCCAGCGCCTTCAGCCCTGCTAACCGTACTGCTCTCAGCCACCGGTAGAATAACTCCCGGGACACTCCCGCCTGCCTGCACAGCTCCCTGACCGGCACCCGCCTCGCCAACCCCAGCAGGATCAGCTCCAGCCGCTCCTCCGGGCTCGGTAATTTGCTTTTCATCGGCTCGTTCATCGCAGACCTCGCTCGGGGCTCCTGCCGCCACTGCCGGAGCCTCCGTCGATAATTCTACATTTTCAAGCGGCATATCCCGCAACGTTACCTCCGCGCTCCTGGCTATCATACGCAGTTCCTTGCCTCCAATATTGCCCACCAGATACGTCGGCGGCAGATAATCAGCCAGAGGCGGCTTTTGCTCTGCCACCTTCGCCGTGTTCTCCGCAACCAGGTCCTTTACCTGTTGGCCCACACGATAGAAGCGGTCCGCTGGAACCAGGTTGCCGATACCCTGGTGCGGCCGCTTAAAGTTATAGTGTGCGACGTATTCCCCGATCTTCTGCTCCGCCTCCTCGAAGCTCGACAGCGGCACCGCCGACAGGCATTCCTGCCACATGTTCCGCCAGAACGATTCTATCTTGCCGCACGTCTGCGGATGATACGGTCGGCTGCGGATATGCGCTATCCCCAGCTTCGTCAGCATTATCGTGAACTGGCTCTTGCCACGCCACGTGTAATACTGCCGCCCATTGTCCGACAACACCTCTTTCGGCAACCCGTGTTTCTCTATGGCCGCACGGAACACTTCCTGCACATTCTTTGTCGTTTGGGACCGGAAAAGGTCCCAGCCAACCAGGAACCGGCTGTTGTCGTCCATAAAGCCGATCAGGTATACCCGGTACTGGCCCTTCAGCATGAATGTCATGATGTCGGTTTGCCATAGCTCATTGGGACGCGCACGCTCAAAGTTCCGGACTTGTACTGGCTTGTTTCGCCGACGCTTTCGCCTCTTCGGTCGCTCCGGCAGCTGTGCTGCCATTACTTTTTCTACAGTGCCTTTTGATACCTTCAGGAAGCCCAGACGATACAGAAGGCCCTGAACCTTTCCGACACCTGTACCCTCCGGAAGAGGACCCAACCGCGACAGCGCCTGTTCCGCAGCTACCCGCTTCGCGCTCTTGCGACCAGGGGCCACCTTCCGCGCCGGTCCGTCCAGGCCGGCTACCCCATGTGTCTTAAACGCCTTCACACAGCGGTTTATCGCAGTCAGACTCATCCCGGTAAGTCCTGTAACCTCAGCGCAGCTTAAGCCTCGCCGCCGCGCCCGTACTGCCTCCAGCCTTATCTCCAACGGCCATTTCTTCCTTTTCATGACACACGCTCCTTTTTTTGTGCCGTGCGCTGCTGTAATTCCAAGCAGCAACGACACGGCCCTTTGGGAGGCTGTGTGTCAACAGAATGAACGACACCACTATGTTTCAATTATACTGGACGGGATACTCTTGTAAAGCCGGATTTAAAGGAATGTGATAAACATCCAAACACCGATGGCTTCCTCGAATTAGTTGGGGCTGAGGGGTTCTCGGTAGGGAAATTAGAGGTTCAGGTTCGCAAGATACCTGATGGGCATATAAAGTATCAATGCCCTGTAGAATTATTTGTCCATTCTGGGTATACGACTTTGCCGGTCATTCTTGTCTGTGTCGATACGGGCAATAAAAAAGTTTACTGGCGGCATATTAGAAAAGAGGATTTTCCATTTAAAACGGGACAAGCTTCCGTAAAAATAGAGTTCGATCCGGAATACTCTCAAATCACTCCTGATAAAAAATACTATTCCCAATGGCTTACTATTATCCAGGATTACTCGGAGAGGGTTCAGAAATATCATTTGCTGCGCTCTCTTTCTGCAAATATTACTGCGCTTCCGCCTAGTCGTTCTTCTGAAGTGGAAAAGATACAGGAATTTCTGGACGAGTTAAATGGATTGCTGGATGGGGATTATGAATGTATAAAACGAATTAAGTTCCCAGCGGTATGGAAGATAGGATTTGGCCTTTCATCTTGGTCAGATGACGCAATAACGTATTGGCTCTATTCCATAGATAAAGGCGAGAATAAGCCCTTAATATCCGCTGTTACTCCAGGGGGAGAGATGCGGTTCCCCGACCACGGATTTTATGGGCACTATGGTCCGAATGAATTAGCAGCCGCGCCCAAGGCGGCGGCCCAGGGGTATGTCTATGAGAGTTTAAAGGAGATGATAAAACACCAGACACTTTCTATTCGCCATCCTTTGCTGTGCAGAGAATATTTATTCAGCTATATAGATTCACATTCGTATTGTCTGGGCCTAAAACATTCTGATGAATACACGATAGGCGAGCTTAAGCGGGCATTTTATGATTATTTGCCAAGATGGTGCGATATCGGAATAAAGTCTCTGACATTTTATCCTTCCCATCTGGGACATGCCGATCCGGGCATAATTCGTATGATGTTGGCAAAAGATATTGGCGGGGACGTGGAAGAGGCAATTCAGAAGAAACAACCTATATCAGCAATGACCATCGGCTCCAGCCGCTTTTCGTATAGACTTCTGTTCGATTTGCTCGATTATTGCCGCATTAATGGAATACAGAAAATCGAGCGGGTATATAAGCAGAGAACGATTCATAAAGGACGAATGATTTGGGATGGCTATAGTGAAGCGGATGCTCAATATAATTTTAATCTGGTCTACCAGAATCTTGAAGGTGTTTATCAGGAATTTCTTAAGATAAATGGGCTTAAAGAACCCATCTTGCAGTTGTTCGGGGAGCGGGAAGGGCTTGTCTGTAAATATGTCCACTCTACCGGGAACCCCATGCGGGATTTCCCAAGCGTACAAACTTATCGGATAACTTTAAGTTCCAGTTGGACGGGCAACCATGTTATTGTTGTGCTTCCGAAAGATGAAACTTTTAATTTCGATGATAGCAAGTCTGGAAATTGGTACCTAAAACTGGGTGCTAATAACTTTCCGGTTACCGAGTATTCCGGTGGTATGGGCGATTATTTGTTTCACGATAATCCGTTGCTGAATCTGATTTATCGGAAGTTGATGGATAAAACAGAAGCCAACTTGAAAAAAGTGAAAAAAATCCTAGGTTATGGGGTGTGTTAATGGCTGCAATTGATCAAGTGGTTGACTGGGCAGAGAAAGAGCTCCCGGATTGGCAGGGAGATGCCGTAAGGCGCATCCTTACCCAAGATGAACTGGATGCGCAGGATAAAGTGGATTTGTTGGCGATGCTAAAGGAGCGGTGTGGTCTTGGGGATCCTGCAAAGCCTGCCCCGAAAGCTGTTCCTATTACCAAAGGTCAACTTTCTGGGGTGCCACAAACAAAAGTTGGCATAGTCCTTAAGGCAATCCAAGCTGTAAAAAATGTAAATGCCATCCCGGATGATTCATATATTCCTTTTGGTCATGAAGGTGTAAGCATTATTTATGGTGAAAATGGTGCTGGTAAATCCGGATATGGAAGAATACTCAAGCGCGCGTGTAGTGCAAGAGATTTAAATGAGCCAATTCACCCGAACATATTTGCTTCTGCGTCATCAGGTCCTGCGTCCGCAGTTTTTAAGATTGGGGTGAATGGCAATAGCGATCAGGAAATTCCATGGGTTGACGGAGGCGTAAAAAATGATTTGTTAGCCAATATTCTAGTATTTGATGCCAAAGGCGCCCGTGTTATAGTTGATGAGGAGAATGATATTACTTTCCTGCCTTATGGCACCCATGTTTTCGACCGTTTATGTGGGTTGCTCAAGAAGTTTCATGCAACACTTGAAGCCGAGAAACCTTCAATCGGGAAGTTGGAATTCAAAGATATTCCGCAATATACCACCAGTGGCAAATTTTTGTCGGCAGTCACTATAACGACATCAGCTACGGATTTGGACGCTGCAACTGCCTGGACGGATATTCAAACCAAGCGCCTGTCGGTTTTGAAGGCCAATATTGCCGAGGCGCAATCGCCGGATCGCAATGCTAAAATTCGGCGTCTTAAAAACATTGGAACTCTGACTAAAAGCCTGCAAACGGAACTTCTCAGGGCGAGTCTTAGCCTTTCAGATGAAAAAGTCCTGGAACTAAAAACCGCAATAAATAATGTCGTAAGCACAACAAAAGCTTTGGAAGTGGTAGCGAGGCAATCTACTGGCAAGGAGCCACTTCCGGGAATTGGGAGTGAGGTCTGGCAAACTCTTTACTTGGCCGCAAAAGAATACTCCACACAGACAGCATACCCAGCGCAGGTATTCCCTGTTACAGGACAGGATAGCCGATGCGTGTTATGTATGCAGCCATTATCATCTGAAGCACAGGAGAGATTTAAAAGATTTTATGAATTCATGGAGCAGGAAACTAAAAAGAAAGTTGTCCAGGCAGAAGCAGTTCTAAAGAGCATTCTCGATAATCTTAAATCTCTTGACCTTGAAAAGTTCACCACTGATCTGTCCCAAGAAATACAAGAACGTAATTCAAAGCTTGCACAAGACCTTGAATTGTTCATAACAGCGATGAAAAAGCGTAAGGATCAAATGATTCAAGGCGGAACGCTGCGTTCATTGGATACAGTGGAGGCGGCGGGTCGCTTTCCTGCGAAGGAATTGGCGCAGACTCTTGAGGCGATTGCGATAGAATTGACTAATTTAGAAAAAGGACTTACGCTGGCAGAACTTCAGGCTTTCAAAGCGGAAGTGGAAGAGCTTGAGGCTCGCCAAGCGCTGCTAAACCGAAAGGAAGAAGTTTTGACGCACCTTTCCCTGCTCCAAAAAGTTAAGCGATATAATGATGCCCTTGGCGCAACAAGTATTGTTGCAGTCTCGGCCCGAGGGAAGAAAATAATCTCTGCGGCTATTACCCCGGATTTACAACGGGCGCTGCGTGAGGAGTTAAGCGGGTTGGGAGCTGCACATCTGCCACTTGATATTAAACCGACAAGGTCGGACGGAGAAGTCGTCTACAAACTTTCACTCACAGAAGGGAAACTTCCTAAAAAAACATCACTTACGGCAATCCTTAGCGAAGGCGAACAGCGTGTAGTGGCGATTGCCGGATTTTTGGCGGAACTGGCAGTGTCCGGAGTTGCATGTCCGATTGTGCTTGATGATCCTGTATGTTCTTTGGATCATAAATTTCAGAAAAAGATAGCAAGTAGGCTGGCCAAGGTGGCCAGGCACCGTCAAGTTGTCGTGTTTACGCATGATATTGGTTTTCTTGTTGAACTTCTGGATTGTGCGGCAGAAATGGGCGATGTAAAAGTGGCGACGCAAACGATTCGCCGGAAGGGGATGGTCCCCGGATATTCGGCTCAGGGCAACCCTTGGCATGCCATGAAGGTGACCGAGCGAACCGAATTGTTGCTTACAAAAAAACTACCACAGTTCGAAGCTCTTCATAATAAAGATATGGAGAAGTATAATCCGGCTGCCGCTGAAGTGTATGGAATGTTGAGGGAAACCTGGGAGGCACTTGTAGAGGAGGAACTTTTAAATAAGGTGATACGCAGACATGGAGCGGAAATTAAAACAATGAGCCTTTCGGGGGTTGAAGTCAGCACGGAGGATTACAAAACCATTTATTTCGCAATGAAGAAATGTTCTGAATGGATGACGGGACACGATAAATCAAAGGCGCTTGATGTGGATCGGCCTGATCCAAATGAAATAAAACAAGATATCAATTCCGTGCTTCAATTGCGCAAAGTGATTTCTGACAGACGGAAAAAAACCAGCGATGATAGAGCTAAAGCAATTACACCCGCAAAGCCAGCAATCGGGTAACTGCCGAGTGTAAAAGGCTGATATTATTCAAAACACAGGAAGGAGTATTTAATGTCCGAAAATCTCGACAGCGAAAAAGCGACTGTGCAAAATCCTTTGGTGAAATATGCCGTGGATATAGGCTGGGTTTATCTGTCCCAGGACGAAGCCCTGACGCTGCGACAGGGCGAGAGCGGCCTCTTCTTGTACGAGACTCTCCGCCGCAAGCTGATTGACCTGAACCCCGGCATTGTTACAATCGCAAATGTGGACGCAATAATCAGCAGGATAGAAAGTGTCCGCAATAACATAGAAGGCAACTGCGAAATACTCAAGTGGCTGCGCGGCAAGAATTCCGTCTATGTTGAGAGCGAAAAACAGGAGCGGAACGTTACCCTGGTTGATTACGTGAGCCCCGGCAACAATGTTTTCAACGTGTCGGATGAATGGTCCTATACCAATGGCAAAAACCGCAATCGCGCCGATGTAATGTTTGTTCTCAACGGGATCCCCGTAGCCATTGTTGAGGCCAAGAGCGCTAAAAAAGATATTGAAGAAGCCCTCGTGCAGGTACACCGCTACCACAAGGAAACTCCGGAACTTATAACCTCCCCACAGGTTTTTGACATCACCCACATTCTGGATTTCTACTATGCCGCCACCTGGAACTTCGACCGTAAGAGCATCTTTAACTGGAAAGATGAGGAACCTGGCAATTTCGAAAAGAAGGTAAAGACATTCTTCGGTCGGGAACGCTTTTTAAAACTCATCGGGGACTGGATTATCTTCTTCACCAAGGATGACGAACTTAAAAAAGCCATACTGCGCCAGCACCAGAGCCGCGCTGTGGAAAAGATAGTGGCCCGCGCCCTTGATCCGCTAAAAAAGACTGGCCTTGTGTGGTATACGCAGGGCTCGGGTAAAACTTTTACTATGATAAAGTCCGCGGAGCTTATCCTGCGCCTGCCCGCCAAACCCACCGTTCTCATGCTGGTGGACCGTAACGAACTTGAAGGCCAGCTCTCAGGCTGGCTTGTGAACATGCTGGGAGAGGACTCGCACAAACCTGTGGAGAATAAAAAAGAGCTGCGCGCGCTTTTAAAAAGCGGCTATCGCGGCCTTATTGTTTCCATGATTCACAAATTTGACCACGCCGATGAATGCCTATCCGATAGAAAGGATGTTTTCGTGCTTATAGACGAAGCCCACCGCAGCACCGGTGGCGACCTGGGCAATTATCTGGTGGCGGCCCTGCCCAATGCCACATTTATAGGGTTTACCGGCACGCCCATTGATAAAACCGCTTATGGCAAAGGGACATTCAAGATCTTCGGTAAAGAGGATGACAAAGGCTACCTGGACAAATATTCCATAGCGGAATCTATTGAGGACGGCACCACCCGCCCACTGCACTACTCACTTGCCCCCAACGAAATACGCGTACCGCAGGACCAGCTTGAAAAAGAATTCTTTGCCCTTGCGCAAGCCGAAGGCATTAGCGACATTGAGGAACTCAATAAAATACTGGAACGCGCCGTAAATCTGCGCAACTTCCTCAAAGGCCATGACCGGGTGGAAAAGGTGGCCAAATATGTGGCGGAGCACTTCACCAACAATGTTGAGCCGCTTGGATATAAGGCTTTCCTTGTGGCGGTAGACCGAGAAGCCTGTGCATTGTACAAGAAAGCCCTGGATAAACACCTTCCACCTGAATATTCCCGCGTTGTCTACACCAAGGGGCATAATGACGACGAATTAAAAAAAGAATTTTATATATCCGAGGTTGAAGAGAAAAAAGTGCGCAAGACGTTTCTCAAGCCGGATATGATGCCTAAAATTCTGATAGTTACGGATAAGCTGCTTACCGGCTATGACGCCCCGCTGCTTTATTGCATGTATCTCGATAAGCCCATGCGCGACCACGCCCTTTTACAGGCCATAGCCAGGGTAAACCGCCCCTATGAGGACAGTTCCGGCAAAGCCAAACCCTGCGGATTTGTGTTGGACTTTGTCGGTATATTTGAGAGGCTTGAACGCGCCCTGTCTTTTGATTCTGATATCGTAAGCGCTGTTATAAAGAATATCGAGGTGCTTAAGGGGCGCTTTGCCGTTTTAATGACCGATGTCGCCCCAAAATACCTGGCGCTCTGCAAGGGCGGTATTGACGATAAAGCCGTTGAACGCGCGATAGAAGCCATGGCCGACAAAGAAGATCGCAAGGCCTTCTTTGATTTCTACAAAGAATCTGGAAATGCTTTACGAGATAATCTCACCGGATATATTCCTGCGTAAATATATAGACGATTATCTCAAGCTGGCGGCCATGTACGGCATAATACGCAAATTTTTCAGCCCAAGGCCCATAGTCGCCCCTGACTTTATGCGCAAAACAGAAAGCCTTGTGCGCGAAAAAGTTGGGGCATACCTGGATGCACCGACCAGCACTATAAAGCTGAACGAAGAAATAATCACCGCCATAAAATCCGCCAATACCGGCAAGGCTAAAGTTATAAACCTTGTCATTCAAATAATCCGCATTCTGGACACTGCTGGCCAGCCGCACCTTATATCCATAAAAGAAAGGGCTGAAGCTATACTGGAAGGCTATGAAAACCGGCAGCTTACCACCGAGGCCGCGATAAAAGAGATAGAAGAACTATACAGGAAGTACCAAAGCGCCCAGAAAGAGCGGAAGGAAAAAAACTTTAATGAAAACACCTTTACCGCCTACTGGGTTTTAAAGAACGAAAACATTGCGGAATCGGAAAAGCTGGCGGCAGAAATTGACGCGCTTGTTCAGAAGTATCCGCATTACAGAGATAATGCCGCTGAGATGCGTCAGTTGAAGGCTGAGCTCTACAAAATACTTCTCCCGGCCGCTGGCAAAGAGAAGATGGTGCAGATAGTCAGAAATATACTTGAGATGCGGAAGGCGTAAGATGGCGACCTGTATGACAGTAAAACGAAGCAACGTAAAGCCCGCCGAGGCGGAAGTGAAATTCCAGCGGTCGGTTGCGGCGTGGGCTAAAAAGATTCATGCCGAACCTTCCCGGATACGCTTTCAGAGGATGATAAGAAAGTGGGCCTCCTGCTCAACCTCCGGGCAGATAACTTTTAATACCACAATATTCACCAAGCCGCGTAAGTTTCAGGAGGCGGTAATAGTCCATGAGTTGGTCCATCTCCTGGTCCCGAACCACGGGAAACTTTTTAGGAGCATGTTTCTGTCATTTTTGTCAGGGGGAGACAGGATTTTAAGCAATTTTAAGGGGGACATATGAGTATATTTGTGAAGGCGAGACATATTATTACGGAGTATACTTCTACCCATTCAGATATCACTAAAGAGATGAACGAAACGGCGGATGCGCTTCGGTTGGCCTGCACAAAAATTGAAAACTCCTGGAGCGGCTCTTTCGCCGGGTGGCATGGAAGCATGTATTACAAGGACTTCCAGAAGCCAAGCGTCTCTAAAATGTTTAGCGGTGAATGGGGTGGAATACATGGAATTCCCGATGGATGGGCGGAAAAGCAGCCGGACGAAGTGATTAAAGCTCTTGAACTCATTGTTGGCAATAATTTTGTGGCAAAAGAATTTGAGAATCGAGTAAGCGGATTGAGGGCCACCTTAGAAGAAGCAAAAAAAGAATTGGTAATTTTATTCTCCGCTTTCACCTTTGATAAGAGGACGGAAAAGGAAAAAGAAATTTACAGCCAGCTCGAAAATTTTAAGTTTGGCAAATCACATGGAGCTTTTAACACTGAACTCCGCCCAAAGCAAATTATGACCCGTGATACCAAGGCCGCACAACAAGGTATTGCAAATCCCGTATGGCTTTACTATGAAAGTGTAGCTCTTGAAGCTGAAAGTATAATTGAATCACAAAAAGAGTTTATAAGTTTAACAGACAGGCTAATAAGACAACTGGAATTAAAATCCGGAGCCACCGCATCTGTTGAAAGCAGTAATTTAATAAATCTCCATCCGGAAATAATTGCCAAGTGTGATCATTTATACGCCAGCGGAGCATATCCTGAGGCAGTCGAGAAAGGATTTAAAGTCGTTAGGGATAAACTGCGTGTCCTGACCGGGCATGAAACCGGCTCTGAAGCATTTGGAAAGGGGAAGCTCCATATTAAAGGTGCTGCCGCCGCAAATGTGGATGCCGATTTCAACGAAGGCGTTAAATTCTTAACGATGGCAATTGATCGATTCCGGAACGAAAAAGCGCACACATCAGACGCTAAAATTGATGATCCAGAACGTGCCCATGATTATTTGAGACTAAGCAGCCTTGCGATGAAACTCCTTGATGCGGGAGAGATAATCCCTTGATATAAGAAATTTATGCGCGCGGGAAATAATTTCTGCGGGAGTGCCGAGTAAAATGTGTCATGTTCTTGCCGGTGCCCCGCCTGTCGCAGTCGGACGGGCGGGAAGTCCGGCTTGGGTAAAGGCTAGCAGCCAGCCCAACATTCAATC
>Ga0208953_1001337_pt1 | contig 14734 bp, 13 predicted proteins | sample RifOxyB2_FD_184033 | JGI IMG/M metagenome (GOLD analysis project Ga0208953, IMG submission 184033) | Groundwater microbial communities from Rifle, Colorado - Rifle Oxygen_injection B2 (SPAdes) | ecosystem: Environmental > Aquatic > Deep subsurface > Groundwater | place: USA: Rifle, Colorado... | reverse complement strand
GAGGACGCGTTGCTCTGACAGCCAAGGGTAGCGGCCGAGATACCTGTACAAGGAGGGGCTGATGAACGAGTTCCTGACCAACAGGGAGACGGCCGCTACCCTTGGCTGTCAGAGCAACGCGTCCTCAAGGTCGGAGAACTACCTCAGAGAACCGATCGTCAGGATGGCCAATACGCATGTCGCCCCCGGGGACTTCGAGGACGATGAGATATTCGGCTCGGTCAAGGAGGGTGTGCTCATGCATTCGTTCACCGAGTGGAACATCGACGACAAGAGGTACAACCAGAAGTACGTGTCCAGGGAGGCATATTTCATCGAGGACGGGGAGCTGGGAGGCCCCGCCAAGAGATGCGCCCTGGAGATCACGACCCCAGGGTTCTGGGGCGCGGTCGACGCGGTGTCCAAGCACGTCAAGCACAATGCCGCGGAGTGTGGCAAGGGCGACCCCGCCCAGAGCATGGCTGTGTTCACAGGCGGCCCCATGATGAGGCTCAGGGGGGTGGCCTTGAAATGAGTGAGCTCAAAGAGGCCGCCCAGGAGATCGTCGATTTCGCTCGGGATGCGGGTGCGGACGATGCCGTGGCCGAGGTGTTCGACCACAGGACCCACCAGATCAGATACTCGAACAGCCGCATCGACGCCTCTAACTGGTGGGGCCTCAAGCACGCTCATGTGTTCGTCGCCATCGGCAAGAGGACACTGTCCACCGACCTGCTGGACCTGGCCTCTGCAAAGGCCTCCGTGGAGGCGCTCGTCCAAGGGGCCAGGGTCACTCCGGAGAACTCGGCGTACACGGGCATAGCATCCGGGAAGTTCAAGTACAGGCGTGGGAAAGCGGACCCCAAGATCGTCGCCATGCGCTCGCCTACGAAGCATGTCCACGACGCCATATCCGCAGCCGTCCGCGAGGGCGCGACCGAGGTGGGTGGCACGCTGTTCGTAAGGCACATGAGAGCGGGCATCGCATCCTCAGGGGGCGCGCTCGCCGAGGACGAGTCGTCGGCGCTCGAGCTCTCCGTCAGGGCATTCTCGCAGCCGGAGGCGTCGGGACACGCGCTTTGCTGCACGCACAAGCTCTCGGGCATGGATGCCCGGGGCACCGGCTCCAGGGCCGGCCAGATGGCCTTCCTGGCCAAGGACCCGGTCCAGGGCGATGTCGGCAAGATGGACCTCATACTCGAACCCATGTTCCTCGGAGAGCTGATGCACTCGACGTCTCACATGATGAGTGCGTTCTACGTCGAGGTCGGCATGTCCATGTTCGCGAAGAGGGTCGGGAAGAAGGTCGCCTCGGAGGAGGTGACCCTGGTGGACGACCCGACCATGCCTTCGACATCACAGAGGGCCTTCGATCACGAGGGCGTCCCGACCAAGAGGACTGTCATGATCGACAGGGGCGTTCTGAAGACATACCTCCATGACACATCCACGGCCAAGCGGTTCAAGACGAAGACGACGGGGAACGCGGGCCCATATGTGCCGATAGGCTTCGACCCGCCCGCGGCGCCTCTTCCGATACACCCCGTGCTGGAGCCCGGGGACCTGAGTGTCGAGGAGATGATCGCCGATACCAAGAACGGCCTCTATCTCAACAACACCTGGTACACTAGGTATCAGAGTTACTCGAGGGGCGATTTCTCGACGATACCACGCGATGCGATACTCAAGATAGAAGACGGCCGGATCGTTGGTGCTGTCAAGAGCATCAGGGTGAGTGACAACATGCTCACTCTCTGGAAGAACATTGACGCAGTCTCGAAGAGCACCGAGGAGGTGTTCTGGTGGGACGAGGTCGCCCCACCGTCTACGCTGCCGTCCGTGAGGGTCAAGGGTATGAACATCACGCGCTCGTCGTGAGCGCGTCCCCTTCATCTCTTTTTCGCTCGGCGCTCACTGGTTCTTGATCAACATCGCGTTGACGACGCCGTCCTGGCCGCACCTGGATGTGATCACTGCCTCTCCGAGCTCCGTCATGACCGTCGCTCCCTTGGTCATGATGTTGCGCTGGACGTAGTTCGGGTTAGACGGATTGGATTTGACCGTGAGGATCTTGACCTTCTTCATCAACTTGGTCGAGGGGTCGACTACGTTGGCCGTGTCTATCATCAGCAGGCGCGCCTTCCTGTTAGCCCCCTTGGTCCTGTAGATCTTGACCTTCCGGACGCCCAGGTGCGTGAATTGCTTCTCCCTGCCAATCTCGAACTTCCTCTTCTTGCGGGCCAGCCGGATCCTGCCGCCTGTGACCTTCCGCTTCGGCCTTCCCTGCCAAATGGCCATGTCTAACCTCTCGGGACATGTGAAAGAGGGAGGGGTATTAATACCTTCTTGAGCACCTGCGGCAGTTCCCAGACGGTCAGAACAGCTGTACTTCCGTCTCTTCGTCCAGCCTAACGAGCGCATAGCGTCCCCCACGGGCGGGGCCTGGGTTGACGAACACGGTGCCATCCATGGTGCACTCCCCTCTCGCTTCGTGGACATGCCCAGACAGCACCAGCCTCGGCTTGAACTCCTCAACGACCTTCATGATGCCCTGGGACCCGATGTGCCTGCCTGCTCTGTCGGTGTCATTGACTCCCTTCGGGGGTGTGTGGGTCACCATGAGCCCGCCACGGACCGCTACCGGTCGCAACCCCGCCACCATGTCCTCCTCCTCGACCTCGAATGGCATGTGTGACGACGAGGGCATGCCTCCGCCGAACCCGAACACTTCATGTCCGAACTTGCGGACTCGCCTTCCGTGCACGCTTGCTCCTGCGTCCTCGAGCATCCTCAGCATCTCGTCGGTGTCGCAGTTGCCGGGCACGGCCAGCAGGTCGGAGTCGAAGTTGTCCAGCAGCCGACGCATATAGTCCGCGGAGCCGTAGGTAGTCGCATCTCCGCACATGACGACCGCGTCTGGAGACAGTGTCTTCTCCGCCTTTCGGAGCAGGTCGAGCGCTTCGTCGGAGCCGTGAAGGTCTGAGCAGACGAGCAGAACAGTCATCGAACATCACCACGGCGTCGATATCCCGAGGCTCAGGTCCTGGAACACGAGCAGATACGTCAGGACGTAGCCGAGCACGGTCCCTCCGTTCAGGAGCGGCAGGCCAGCCTGCGGGTTCCCTTTGAGCACGAACCGCATGAGCAGTGCGAAGCCCACGAGTCCACCGACGAGTGCTCCCAGAGCGACTAGCAGGCTCCCGGACACGCCCATGACCGTCTCATCGGACAGATAGTAGAACGCGGACGCGACCAGTATGCCTGGTATGATCACATCTCCGAGGCCCATGAACATGGCCTCTCGTTCGCCCCCCTCATCCAGCTGTTGCTTGAGCGGTTTCTGGCTGAGGTACGAGTACCCCCTCTTCTTCGGTATGACGAGGAGTATCGGGAGCTTCATCTGGGTCACCCCGTCCGCGAGCGTGACCATGTGCTTCGTGCCGTACACGGATATCGCGTCGTACGCCGCAAGCACTATGAGGAGTATCAGGACCGGGAGGATGTTCAGCGATATGCCGAGTATGCCTATCGTGCCGACCGCGACGAGCATGCCTGTCGCGTCGACCACGTACCATTCGGGCTTCTTGACCAGATAGTATATCAGCACGGCGGCCAGGCCGACGGAGACAAGTAGCGCAAGGATCCCTGTGTCGAAGAGGAGTGCCATTATCAGTATCACGTAGAATATGGTGAAGCCGACCGCCCCGAGGAAGATGAACTTGACCACGTTCTCGCGTTTCTTCTTTATTATATACAGTATGATGAACGTGAACAGCACGATAGCGATCACATAGTACACGGGTATCATCGGGTCGTTGGGGTCCTCGAACGCCTGATATTCTTCGCCGAGGGCGGAGGATACCATCGCGAGCGCTCCCAGCTGCGAGACGGCGAATATGGCGGCCATGACCACGACGGCCCTTATCGATGCGTCCATCTCCCCCACTATTCCGGACTGGTTTAGAAATACTTTGTGCACGTCATTGACAACATCCATATAGCGAGGAGCGCGTTTTGAGGGCCGTGGTCGAGCTGGACGTGCTGAAGCTGGACGTCTTCACAGACGATCTCTACGCTGGGAATCCCGCATGGGTCGTACTCGATGCGGACTCGCTCGAGGATATCCTCATGCAGCGGACGGCCAGCGAGCTCGGGGGCCCTGAGGTGGCCTTCGTGCTGAAGTCCAAGAAGGCGGACGTGAGGCTCAGGTACTTCGCCGGGGACGCAGAAGAGCCGATTAGCGGCCACTGCACGATTGGCGCGCTCTGGGCGCTGGCCGAGCAGAACGCCTTCGGCTCGACGTTCGGCGGGAGGCACAGGGCGGAGACACCGCTCGGCATCCTGCCTTTCTCCGTGGAACTGAACCCGGACGGCTCGAGGACGGTCTGGATGGCTCAGAAGAGACCGTTGTACTCGCGAGTAGATGAGATCACGGAGGTGGCGAGCGCCTTGGGCGTCGGGGCGGAATCGATCTTCCACAAGGAGTTCCCTCTCTCCAAGGTCTCCACGGGTATCCCTACGCTCCTCGTTCCTATGAGGTCCATGGACGCGCTCGAGCGCGTGTCCCCGAGGCAGGAGGAGCTGCTCCAGATGTTCAGGGAGCTCGAGGTTGCCGCGGCCGTCACGTACGCGTGGGGCGGCTTCGACGAGGCGACGACGTTGCACGCTAGGTGCTTCCTACCTTCCCCGGTGTTCCACGAGGATCCCGCGTCAGGCATGCCCGCGGGTGCGCTGGCGGCTTACCTGGTCGAGCATGACCTGATACCGAAGGAGAAGGCGGAGCACATGGTCATCGAGCAGGGTCACTTCATCGGACGGCCATCCAGGATACACGTACGTGTCGAGAAGCGCGGTTCTTCAGTGCGCAAGGTGGAAGTGGGCGGGTCCGTGCGCCAATCCGTGAAGGGCAGGATATCGCTGCCGTGAGCGGAGAGCTCACACGAGCTTGCCGAACGCGACAGTTCCAGAGACCTTCTCTATCATGGCCTTCACCTGGGTCCCTTTCGCGGTCCCTGGGATGTATATCACGAACTCGGCCTTGCGGGCGATGCCATCGCCCTTCTTGCCGACATCCTGGATGAAGAGGTCGTAGGTCTTGCCAGCCTCGATGGCCTTCTGCTCCTCGGCCTTGACCGGCTTCCTGACATGTACCGGCCTGTGGGCGCCGCATGTCTCGCAGTGCAGGACCGATGTGCGCCCATCCTTCACCATGTGTGTGTCCGGGCTCTCGCACTCGGAGCAAAGCACGTACTCATCTACGTAGTTGTTGATCCGCTCGACGATCTGGGTGGTGGCGACCTTGCCCTTGAAAACGACCCTCGGGCCTTCCATCGTGCCAGCGGTGCCGAGCTCCCTGAGAAGGAATCCCAACAGGTGGTCCGGCTCTCGCCTGAGCGTATCCACGATGTCGGCGAAATTGCGGATGACGGTCGTCTTGCCCTCGACCATGACATCGGGGTCTGGCACCTTGAAACGGTCGTGCGACTCCAGCTTCTGCGGGAGCTTCTTCTTCGCCCTGGCCAAGAGTGCCTCGTAGTCCGTCGATTCCTGGGCCGCCATCATGGTTCCATCGTGGATTTCCTAGTTAAAGCTATTGGGACGACCGACGCGCCCGGCCGCTTCTCCACGCTGCGCTGGTCGATTCGGCCGTGTGCGTGTCCCGTGGGGGTGTCCGCTTCGAAACGTTTATTGATGACCGTTCGCTATGAGTCGGTTGCCGATGGCCCAGCAAGGGTGAAACAACGACCACGAGGAGCTCCGCGTCCCCCCTCAGAGATCCGAAGCCCGTAGGCTCGCTGGAGCAGCGGCTTTCTCTGCTGGATTTGTTCCCCGACAGGGTATCGGTCGTGAGGGACGACCGGACCATAGTGTATCTCAGCCCGGCGCTCAGGGAGGCGCACGGCGACCTCATAGGCAAGAAGTGCTTCGAGACCGCGCTCGCATCGGAGGAAGTATGCAGGAACTGCCCGGTCGCGCGTGGCGCGGAGCGCTCCACATTCCCGTTCACGAGGACCGTGAAACTCCCAGGCGGTGCAGTCTGGGAACTGACGGTCACCCGATACGAGGACGAGGAGACCTCGGAGGTATTCTACTTCTCGTTCGAGCGTGATGTGACCGAGTCTGTCTCCAAGGAACATTTCCTGGGCAACCTGTACTCGTCCATGGATCAGATGGCCGAGGCCGTCATGGTGATGGACGTCAACGGCAACATGGTGTACATCAACAAGGCCTTCGAGGCACTCATGGGCATCTCGAAGGAGGATGCGGCGAAGTGCAGCACGTCTGGCACGACAGCTCTGCCAGCTGATTTCGATATCTCGCACGTGCTGAGGGAATCACTGGAGGGCGGCTGGTCCGGTGATGTCACAGTCGGCGTCAAGAGCGGCCCCCCTACAATCGTTCACATCGATGCCAAGCCCGTGAGGGATGGTCAGGGCCAGCCATTGGGCGTCGTCGGCGTGTTCAGGAACGTGACCCGGGAGAAGTCCGAGAAGGTCGAGCTCGAGAAGTACAAGTCGCAGCTCGAGAAGAAGATGGAGGCGCGGACGGCCGAGCTCGCGCGCAGGGTCAGCCAGCTGACGACCATCAACAAGATCAGTCGGGTCGTGACATCAATACTCGACCCCGATGAACTCATGGCGGAGTTCGCCAAGTCCATAGCCGCTGGGTTCGGTTACCAGCACGTCGTCGTGATGGCCATGGACAAGGAACGGGGCGAGCTGCAGTTCAGGGCCGGGCATGGCTCGAAGATGCCCGAAGTGTCCAAGAACCTGAAACTGAAACTGAAGGAGGGCATCATCGGCCACGCGGCATTCTTCTCGGAGACGCTGGTGACGGGCGACGTGGAAGCCGACCCGAGATACATCACGAAGGGCATCCGGACCACCAAGTCCGAGCTCGCGATACCGATCCTGTTCAGGGGAGACCTCATCGGAGTCCTGGATATCCAGAGCGACATGAAAGATGCGTTCACGAGGAACGATGTCACGCTCCTCGAGATGCTCACCGACATACTCGCGACGGCGATCGTGAACGCTCGCACGTTCACCGAGTCGAAGGAGCGCGAGCACGCGTTGACGGTATTGGACAGGATCAGCAAGCAGATATCCTTCAGGCAGGAGCCCAGTGTCATCCTAGACCAGGTGGCCAGGGACGCCGCCGCGCTGCTCAAGGGCGAGAAGGCGATGGTCGGCCTCAGGGAGGATCTCACGAACAAACTGCAGTGGGTCGCATCTTACAATGTCGACAGGGCCGTGCTCGAGAAGCTGGAGTTCAGCGCCGGAAAAGGCGTCACTGGCCGCGCCCTCTCGAGGCTGAAGGCGGAAGTGGTCAACGACTACTTGGCCGACCTGGACGCGAGTGCTAGGGATGCGGAGATATTCAATATCAAATCCATCGTCTCGGCGCCTCTCATAATCGAAGGGCGGAGCATCGGGGTCGTGAACGTCTACAACAGGCTCGGGGACGGGAAGTTCAGCAGGAACGACTCCATATTCCTGTCCTCGCTGGCCGACCATGCGGCGATTGCCCTCGAGACCTCGAACCTCATGACCTCGCTCAACCAGAGGGTGCGGTCGCAGCTCGCGCTCCTGGATATCGCGCTGTCGATGCAGAGGCAGATAGAGATCGGCGGCACGTACGAGTACGTCGCGGACAAGCTCAGGGAAGTCGTCTGGTACGACTCCATAACGTTCTACCGGATCGATCACGAGAACGGCACGTTGCTGCCCGTCCACGCTCGTGGTTCATACGCGGACCAGGTGATGTCCGAGACTTTCCCGGTGGGTGAGGGGATCACGGGTCACGTGGCCAAGACCGGCAAGGCAGAGCTGGTGAACAACACAACCGCGGACGCCCGTGCTGCCCAGGTGGACGGCACGCCCGTCGAGCCAGAGGCAATCATGGCGATCCCCCTCAGGGGCAGGGAGCGGCTCATCGGCGTCCTCACGATCTACCGGGAGGGCGGCCGGACCTTCACCCCCGCCGACTTCGAGATCGTCCAGCTGTTCGCTAACCAGGCAGCGGTCGCCGTCGAGAACTCGGAGCTGTACTTGACCGAGGAGAGGCTGCTCGGGGAGAGCAGGACCAAGGTGGCGCAGATGTCCCGCGTGCTGGAGCTCACCACATCCGTCATGTACATGGACGACCTCGACAAGCTCCTGAACAACCTTGCGAGCGCCGTCGTCAACTCCTTTGGTTTCAGGAGGGCCGCGGTCTCGCTCCTGGACCTGGGCAAGAACGTGTTCATCAACCGTGCCTTGGCCGGATTCCCCGAATGGGTCAGTCCCGGCAGGACAGTCCCGGCTGAGAGGGTCCTCGAGGACATGAAGGACGAGTTCAAGATAGGGGAGACCACGTACTACGTCAAGTACGAGGACCAAGACTACGGCATCGAGGAGTTCGATTTCATCGCGCACCCCGAGCTGGCCAACGTGCCGCGGTCCGCGCCAGACGCATGGCACGAGCGAGACATCCTCTTATTCACGCTCAAGGACCGGAGTGGCCGCCTGAATGGCTACCTCCTCGTGGACGAGCCCAACGACCTCAAGATACCGACGACTGAGCAGATCGAGGTCCTGGAGGTGCTCGCGGGAATAGCGTCCATCGGTCTGGAGAACTCGGGACTGTACGAGAAGCAGGTGTTCGCGGTCAACGAGATAGCCCTGTTGAACGACCTCATGACCCACGATATCAACAACTTCAACCAGGGTATCATGGGCTACATCGAGCTGCTGCTCCAGGACAAGAGGCTCGACGAGGGACAGAAACGATACGCCGAGAAGGCCCTCGTGCAGGTCAGGAACAACGCGAGGGTGATTGACAACATCAGGAAGCTCGCCAAGGTCAGGTCCATGGCCGAGGACGACTTCACCGTCTGGGACATCCACTCACCGATCATGAGTGCAGTCCAGGCGGTCTCAAGGCAGTCACCGGAGAAGACGATCCAGGTCGTGCCGGCCATTGCCAAGGGCGTGCATTTCATCCGAGCCAACAACTACATCAACGACCTGTTCTTGAACGTGATATCGAACGCGGTCAAATTCGACACCGCGAAGATGGTCAGGGTCGATGTCACGGTCGACGAGGTGAAGGACACCAGGGGCGACTTCTGGGTCGTCTCGGTCACGGACCGCGGCAGGGGCATCCCTGACGACAGGAAACGTACCGTTTTCGAGCGCTTCGCGACAGGCGCGACCGGCGTGAAAGGGTTCGGACTCGGCCTCTCGATCGTGGGCACCATAATCGAGAAGTTCCAGGGGAGGATCTGGGTAGAGGATAGGGTCAGAGGGGATTTCACCAAGGGTGCCGTGTTCAAGGTCATGCTGCCGAAGGCACGCCCGCAGGAGGCCAAGGCCGCTGCGGCCGAGGCGTCTACTTCCTCTGCCTAGAGAATGCCAGCGCCGCCCTCACGAGCCCGAAGTGCATCGGGGCCGGTCTCTGAGGCCTCGACTTGAACTCGGGGTGGAACTGGGAGCCGACGAAGAACGGGTGGCCGTCGAGCTCCAGTATCTCCATCTTCTTGCCGTCAGGGGACCTGCCGGTGTACTTCAGCCCCTTCTCCTGGAGACGGTCGATGTAGTGTGGATTGACCTCGTACCTGTGCCTGTGCCGTTCCATGATGTCGAGGCCGTGGTATAGCTCCTCGGCCTTCGAACCCTTCTCTATCAGGACCTGCTGCGCGCCCAGTCTCATGGAGCCGCCCATCTTCGTCACGTTCTTCTGCTCAGGGAGCAGGTCTATGACCGGATGGGATGTGTGCGGGTCGAACTCCGTGCTGTTCGCGTCGTGCATCTGGAGCACGTCCCTAGCGAACTCGACCGTGGCCAGCTGGAATCCCAGGCAGACGCCCAGGAAAGGCACCTTGTTCTCGCGGGCGTACCTCACCGCTTCGATCTTGCCCTCGACGCCCCTCGAGCCGAAGCCGCCTGGGATCAGTATCCCGTCGGCTTCCTTGAGCATGCACTTGGACTCCTCCTTCTGGATGTCCTCGGCCTCCACCCTGAGGAAGTCGACGCAGGTGTCCAGCTCAGCTCCTGCGTGCGTCAGCGCCTCGTAGTGGCTCATGTACGAGTCGCGCTGGTCCATGTACTTGCCGACGAGGAGGATCTTGACCTTGTGCTTCGGCTCCATGACCTTGTTCAGGAAGCCCTTCCACTCAGTGAGTCCGTTCTTCGGGTTTCCCATGCCCATCCTCGCGAGGAGGTAGTCCGTCAGGCCCTGCTCCTCGAGGAATATCGGGACCTGGTAGATCGACTTCGCGTCCGGGGCGCTGATGACCGCTTCGAGCGGCACATCACAGAAGAGCGCGATCTTCCTCCTCGCGCCGTCGTCCAGGGGCCGCTCGCTCCGGGCCACTATGACGTCCGGCTGGATGCCTATCGACCTCAGCTCCCTCACAGAGTGCTGGGTCGGCTTCGTCTTCTGCTCCCTGAGCGCCCCAAGGGCCGGAACAAGGGTCGTGTGCACGAATATGACGTTCTGGTCGCCCATCTCCGAGTGCATCTGCCTCGCGGCCTCCAGGAACGGCATCGACTCGATGTCGCCCACGGTGCCGCCGAGTTCGACTATGACGACCTCGACGCCAGACTTGATGCCGACGTTGGATATCATCGATTTTATCTCGTTGGTGATGTGCGGTATGATCTGCACTGTCTTGCCCAGGAAGTGCCCTTCGCGTTCCTTCTCGATGACGCTCCCGTAGACCTTCCCCGTGGTCATGACATGGTCGCTGGTCAGGTGCGCGTCCAGGAACCGTTCATAGTTCCCTAGGTCCAGGTCGGCCTCGCCGCCGTCGTCCAGCACGAACACCTCGCCGTGCTCGAACGGGTTCAGGGTGCCCGCGTCGAAGTTCAGGTACGGGTCTATCTTCATCGCGGTGACCTTGACGCCCCTGGCACGCAACACGCAGCCTATGGAGGATGCAGTTATGCCCTTGCCAAGGCCCGACAAAACCCCTCCGGAGACGAGAATAACCTTCATGTATGTCTCACGGGAACCAGAATATGATATAGCCCATCATAAAGGTTTCCCGGTGACATGTTGGCGCCTCATTCGTCCCGTCTGCCCATGATGTCCCCGAACACACGCACGAGGAGCTCGACCGCGGTGGAGACCTCGGGGGACAAGCCACCTCTGAACTCGAGCGACTTGACCTGGACGCAGACCACGGCGGTCCCCTTCCCCTCGCGTCCGAGGATGGATGCCATGAGCGCGACAGGGACCCTGTGGGTCGATATCTCGGTCTCCTTGATGCCCTCCCTCGGGACGACCATGATCGTTCCCGGTGCATCCCTGATGTCCGTGGCGTCCACGAAGAACACTGTCGCGGGCCCTTCCTTCTCGGAGATGTCGAGCACGGTGCCTTCGACGCCGTCATGCTCGGAAAATGAATGGTTGGGAAAGGGTTTCTTCAGGGTTTCTGCCACGAGCACGCCCGCGCCGTCGTCCGCCTTGTCGGCGTAGCCGAGCCCGAGGACGTAGACCGGCCCTGGGCCGGCGACGCCCTCCAGCGCGGCTTTCAGAACCTCTTCAGGGTCACCAGGTGCGTGGCGCAGCTTATGCATGGGTCGTATGCCCTCGCGATCATCTCGAGTCCGAGGCGTACCTCGTCGTCCTTCTTCCCTTCGGCCAGCATCCTCTCGGCTGCGAGCTTCATGTGCATCTCGATGTCGTCCAGGTTCTGTGCCGTCGGTGTGATGATGTCCGCGACATCCACCAGGCCGTCCTTGAGCTCGTAGTGGTGGTACAGCGTACCCCTGGGTGCCTCGACCGCGCCAGTGCCCGAGCCGGTCTTCCTCATCGGCTGCTCGGTCGGCGGGTCGTCCATGGACGCCACCTTGTCGCACGCGTCCGGCAGGCTCTCCATCGCCCAGACGATCTCGATCGCCTGCGCGAGGTTGTTGTACAAGGGGTTCCTGAGCCATCTCTTGTCGAAGTGCTCCTTGAACAAGTCCGCGGCATGGCCGTCCAGGCGCTTGCCCATGTTGATCAGCCGCGCGTTCGCCCCGACCATGAATGTCTTGTCGTTGTACTTCGACCTCTTGGCGAACGAATGCGGGACCACCCTCTCGTTCGTGAACTTCTTGTAGTCGTCCGCGGGGAAGTCCTTGCCGTTCGAGACGAGGATCTCGTCGCCGTACAGGTGGAACTTCTTCTTCGGGGCGCTCACAGACATGAATACCTTGTCGCTGTCCACGTCCGCGTATTTCGGTATCTCCAGGGACGCGAAGAGCTCCACGACCCTGGCCGCGTCCGGGATCATCTCGTGCGACTTCGCCTTGATCTCCTCGAGCGCCTTCTTGCCCGGGTACTTCCCGAAACCACCGATGATGGGGTTCTCGCCATGGACTATCCTGCCGCTCGTGACCTCCATGATGTGGTTGCCGAACTTCTTGAGCTTCAGGGCCCTCTTGACATCGTCCGTGTAGTCGTTCAGCATGGCGACCGCGGACGGGTATCCCAGGAAGTCTGGCAACGCCAGCAGCATGGTGTGGAGAGAGTTGCTCTCGATGTTCTCGCCGAGCATCATCAGCTCGCGCGTCAGGTCAGCCTTCTCCGGGGGCGTGATGTCCAGCGCCTTCTCCATGCCCCTGATGGCCGCGAACTTGTGCGACAGCGTGCATATGGCGCATATCCTCGGGACCACGTTCACGTCGTCCTCGGGCTTCATGCCCCTGACGAGCTGCTCTATGAGCCTCGGTCCCTCGTGCACGTCCAGCGTGACGCTCTTGACCTTCTTGCCGTCCAGCGTGACCGTTATCCCGCCGTCGCCTTCGACCCTTGCCAAGGCCGGCACGTTGAGCTCCTTCATTTCTTCGCCCCCTTCTTCTCGAGGTCCTTCACGAGCTCGACCACGCCCGAACCCCCGAACTTGCGTATCTTGGTTATAATCTCCTCAGGGTCGTACCCCTTCTCCTTGAGCAGGTTGTACTCCGCGCTCACGTTGAGGTCGTCCGTCGGTCCCCAGCAGCCCACGCACGGCAGGTTGTGGGACGGACATACGGCCCCGCAGCCGCCCTTGGTCAGCGGGCCAGCGCAGAACTTGCCGTCCAGGAGTATGCACCTGTTCTCCTTCCACTTGCACTCGAGGCACACGGGGGACTTGAGCAGGTACGGGTGCTTCCCCGCGACGAGCTTCGATACCGACTTGAGGAACTCCTGCTTGTCGATGGGACATCCAGGTATCTTCATGTCCACCTTGACGAACGCGTCTAGGGGCTGGGCCTCGAAGGCCTTCGATATCGTTATCTTCGCGTTCCCGTAGACCTTCTTGTACCGGTCCTCGTACTTGCCATCCCCGAGCTTCATTGCCTGAGGGCCTCCCCAGCAGGCGCATGTCCCGATGGCTATGAGTATCTTCGAGCGCTCCCTGATCTCCTTCAGGTGCTTCAGCTGCTCCTCCGTGGAGATCGAGCCCTCGACGAGCGCTACGTCCAGCTCGCCCTCGTGGTTGTCGCTCTTGGCCATCACGAACGAGCGTATCTCCGTGGCCCCGAACAGGTCCACGATCTGGTCCTCGCAGTTGAGGATCATGAGCTGGTCGCCCGCGCAGCCCGTGAAGCCGTACACTCCGATCTTAGGCGATGACTTTGTCACTGACACCCCTCCCTATGAGCTCCTTCATGTGGAGCACGTCCCAGTAGGTGAACACAGGCCCGTCTATGCATGTGTACAGGTACTCTATCGCGCAGTGTCCGCACTTGCCGACGCCGCACTTCATCCTCCTCTCAAGCGTCATCAGTATCTGGTGCTTCGGTATCCCGAGCTTCACCAGGTTCTCCATGACGAACTTGTACATGATCGGCGGTCCGCACACGGCCGCGTAGGTGTTCTTCGAGTCTATCGGGCCCAGCTCCTTGAAGAGCGTCGTTATGAGCCCGGTCCTCTCGGTCCACTTGCCGGTGTCGTCCTTGTCAACGGTCAGGAGGCAGTTCAGGTCGTCCCGCTCCTTGAGCTGGAAGAACTCCTCCCTGAACAGCATCTCGCCAGGGTTCTTCGCCCCGTGGAGGTATGTGACCTTCCCGAACCTGTCCCTGTTGTCCAGGATGTACAGGAGGAGGGACCTCAGCGGCGCGACTCCCATGCCGCCCGCGACTATCATGATGTCCTTGCCCTCCATCTTGTCGATCGGGAAGCTGTTCCCGTACGGGCCCCTGATGCCGACCGTCTGGTTCTCCTTCAGGTCGAACAACGAGCTCGTCAGGGTCCCCATCTTCCTGATGCAGAACTCCAGCAGCCCGGGCCTGGACGGCGTCGACGATATGCAGAACGGCGCCTCGCCCTCTCCCGGTATCGACAGCATGATGAACTGCCCTGGCAGGTAGTTCATCTTGAGCGCCTCGTCCACGTCCACCGGCCTCGCCTGGTAGAAGTTGACGTCGCTCGTGAGCGGATACCTCCGCACGATCCTCCACATGTCAGGCTGGAACGGGTTGTCCTGGACCTCTCTCTCGTCCAGGACCACGCACAGCTTCTTCATTTGCCCACCTCCTGTTCCTTGAGCGCCTTGGAGACGGTCGCCACGTTGATGTCAACGGGGCACGTCGAGACGCACCTTCCGCAGCCCACGCACGCGGGCTTGCCGAACTCGCCTATGAACGCCTGAAGCTTGTGTGTGTACCAGAGCCTCAGCCTGTCGGCCCTCTTGTCCCTGAAGTTGTGGCCGCCGGCCACGACTGAGTACTCGCGGAACATGCAGCTGTCCCAGAACCGGTCCCTGGTCCCCTCGACGGTACCCAGCTCGACCTCGTCCACC
>Ga0208953_1001336_pt1 | contig 14746 bp, 17 predicted proteins | sample RifOxyB2_FD_184033 | JGI IMG/M metagenome (GOLD analysis project Ga0208953, IMG submission 184033) | Groundwater microbial communities from Rifle, Colorado - Rifle Oxygen_injection B2 (SPAdes) | ecosystem: Environmental > Aquatic > Deep subsurface > Groundwater | place: USA: Rifle, Colorado... | reverse complement strand
ACTCAACGCGCCAAATCGATTTGGCCCGCAAAACCGATCGGGGGTCGTCTAAAGGCAGGACAGCAGCCTTTGAAGCTGTGAATGATGGTTCGATTCCATCCCCCCGAACCATCACGACCTGTTCCTACAGACCGGGACAGGGGGTGACCAAGAAAACCCGTACTCTTCATTGAGTGCGGGTTTTCGATTTGTAGGTCAGTGACTTATGGTGTCATGTTGTGATAACCTTTTTCTATGATTACGCTTTCGATTTTCAATCCGCCGAAACAAGCATCATAACGGGGTTGATTTTATTTATCATCGATCCTGTTTAGCCGTTCTGCCTTGTTGCGAACGGCTTTCTGTTACTAAAACTATCTTATGAATAATGTTCGCATTGCCGTCGTACAGTTCCACATTACCCACCTTGATTCTCAAATCAACTTTCAACGCATTGAGGCGTTCATTCGGAAGGCAAAAGAGGAGCAGGCCGCCGTCATTGTGTTTCCGGAAGATTGCATCACCGGATCCATCTTCGGCGACCTGACTCGACTCGATACTACGCATGCAGTCAGGAATGCGTTTCAAACTTTGGCTATCAAATACGCCATTGATATCGTCACAGGTTCCTGCATGGAAGGAACGCCGGAAGGAAATTTTAACACAAGCTACTATATCGATGCTAAAGGAATCGTCCTCAGTACCTATCGGAAAAATCATCTCTATCCTTCCGAACACAGATTCCTTCAACCCGGAACGGAAGTTCCAGTATTTGAAACCGCCTACGGGCGCGCGGGCATCGTGATCTGCTGGGACATGCTCTTTCCGGAAATATTTCAAAGGATGAAGCACCAGGGCGTTCAAATTATTTATTGCCCAAGCTATTGGTATAAGGAAATTGCCGAATCAATGGCGGAACACAATCTGTGTTCGGAAGAGCAACAAGTCGATGCACTTTGCATCGTCCGAGCTCTTGAAACGAATGCAATCTTGGTTTATTGCAATGCAGCTGGAACCGCCCTGTTTCCGAACGGGACCAAAGATACGCTTATCGGTCATTCGCAGATTATCATGCCAGTCCTAGACATCGTGAATAAACTTTCCTATAACCAAGAAGGTATGTTCGTACAAGACATTGATCTTCAGTTACTTGAAGAATCGGCAAAAATTTATCATCAATGAGTTCAATGCGACCGGAACAGGGCCGAACTTTTTTATAAAGTCACTCCGAACCGCCCTCAAAAACTTCAAGTGAGACCGGAGCGCAGAACCATCACGACCTGTTCCTACAGACCGGGACAGGGTGTGACCAAGTAAAAGCCCGAAACCTTAAGGTTCCAGGCTTTTATGTTACTTTGAAGACCCCGACCATTATTCGAATTCAGGTATTGATTCTTGAATATCTAATAATGATTTTGTAACGGTACCGATATCTGTACCATCTGCTGTCTTACCACTTCTAATCTCTTCTTCTGTAACAAACCTAATTACAGCATCAGAATTCTTTGATAGTTGGAGTAACTTTTCTAGCGTCTCCGGTTTTAATTCTGCATCAAACACTTCTAATAAACGAAGGGTTATTTGTCCTTCTTGTCCGGTTCTGTTAGTTTCTGCCAATTCAGTTGCATAACCTGCTCTAGCGCACTGAAGTCCTTCTAATTCTTCTCTGGTTAAAAGTTCTGCTTCATCAATTAATTCTTCGAAAACTTCACGACTAGGATCTGATTCTCTTTGCTCACCACTAAGAAACCATTCTCTATATTCATTAGCCCTAGAACCGCTCATCACGAATCTTAGATCATGGCCTTGTTCAAACGCACTGTCATCAATATCAAGTAAGTTTTTAAGTTTCTCCTTACCAGCAGGTGTTGCTTCAATCGCACCGCCAATCGGAGTTAACACAATTATGCCTTTTTTTGCCCTATTTTTGTTTACTAACAGTGCGTGCCTTCCTTCTAGATCTTTAATTCTAGTAAAGGAAGCAGAACTCACTCTCACTTCAGGAAGACTAAGGACTTCAAGTGATCTTCGTTTTTCTTGTCTAGGGACAAATGACCCTTGGTTTTTTTCGCTCATAAGGATTACTGATTATTTGAATAAAATTTGATTTATCCACGTTGGCGGGACGCAAGAGGTGAATTAAAGGGGTGAATTTTGCGAGCCAAAACTCCTTAGAAAAAAATATAACCGATAGCTGCCGTAACGATGTTTACAGAAATACCAGTAAAAATAGCGAGGTTTCGTCTACCTTTAAAAATCAGACCATAAACAAGGCTCTCGAAGGCGATGACACCTGTTTCAGCTAAAAACCAGTTTATGTGCTGGAAAAAAATCATCTGCCAAACGATCGGATGCGAAACCATGTTTGACCCAAAAACAACTAAAGCTACTCGTCGCCAGTCATCTTTCCTTAAGAGAATGAGAGCGATGGGCAGTTCAATAGCAATCGTTAAAATGAGGAACCTTACTTCTTCCATGCCTTATATGCCAGTAAGATAATTATAAGCCCTAAACCGGATATAACTATCCAAATGGTAGTCCATGGTGTGTTGGAAGTTTCGGAAGGAACTACTGTCGTGCTTGATTCAGTGGCGGATGTGGGGGTGCTTGCGCTTGCAAGGGTTTTTGGAAGTGCGGAACCATAAACTAAGTTCACATCTGCGTCGTAACGAGATTCACTGACGAAATGCGCTGTAAATGATGTGTCCGTCAAATTGTCAATGTGATAAACCCAAACAATGTATACAGCAGGATTTGAATCTGGAAGATTACCACTGACCAGCTCATTTTTGAGAGATTCTCCTTCACCAGTAACGGTCGCGTTAACCATGTACTGCTTGTTTTCTGGCAAAGTTCCCCAAATGTCCCCTTGTTCTCCATATGGATCGTCTTTATGCACAATTAAAGACTGATTACTTTTTCTTACAGCAAAAAAGGGAGCTAATGTAGAAGCAGGGTGTCCATTGGATTGGATTTGTTCTGCTCGTGGCTCTATCGCGTCGTTGGCGATTATCGGAGTCGGGCCAAATCGCCGATAATTACTTGCGTAAACATCGAAAGACGGATAATCAGCAATATTATCAAAAACGGCATGGGTCGAATATTCATGTGTTCCAGGATCCGGCGCGATGTCTGCGTTTGCTATCAGTGGAAGAAATAATGTTGAACTAATGAGCAACATTGAAAAAAGATATTTCATATGGTTTAAGATTAAAGTCTTAACTGGATTATTTTAAATGCACTAATCTTGTAAATGGCATGGATTAAGGAAAACGAATTTGGGTGAGGAAATTTTGCACTCCTTGAAATATAATTGCGAAAAATTTCTGAACCGTTTACTCCGTGTTGTGCGATGTTCGGCTCGGAGGCTCCTACTTCAATTTAATTACTGCCGATTTCTTCGTTCCATATTTTTGCTTCATCCACTTTTTAGCATCCTCCAATATAAATTCTCCATGTTCTCCGGATGGCGCAACCACAAAATCAACTGACCAATTAGATTTGGAATTATCTTTCGTCTGAAGCAAAATTATAAAATCAACATCGGCTGGCCTTTTCTTTTTAGTGGTGAAGCTACCTAATAAATAAGCAGAAGAAATCGGCAAAACTTTTTCCAACTTTTTAATAATCTTCTGAGAATTTTTCCACATCTCCATTCTATATTCAGAACTCAACAATTCTTTTGGAATTTTTTGTGTCATAGCAATTAAATTAAATAACTAAGAGCCGAGCCGAATTTCGTACAACGTCCCGCAATATGCGATGTTCACTGGCTGTATAATATCGCACGAAGTGCGGTACAGCTAGTGAATATGGGCGTAAGTTTGCGAGGTGAAACGGAACAAACCGTAGTCGCATACTGCGTGTGGCCGTAACGAACAAGGGACAGACCTACGGTTGTCAGCGGTCGTTTTATCTCAAAATTGGATGCCGCTTCACGAACCGGCATGATGCCCACCGTTTGGCGAGCGGGTCGAAGGCTCCTGGGCCGGAGACGGTGAGCCAGAGAAACAGGCCGGCGTACACGATATGTTCGTCGATAAGCGGGTTGTTGTCCGGAGGCAAGGAAGCCGCAAGAAACATAAGGGCCATCATGGTCGCACCTGCGTATCCCGCAATCCGTAATCCGATGCCAAGCAGCAGCGCGAGACCGATGCATGCAAGGCCCGTCATGAACAGCACGTCGATTGCCATCACGCCTGCCATTGCCTGAAAAAGACTGGCGAACGGACCGTCAGCGTGGCTCAAAAATCCCATGGTTGGCGATCCGCCGGTGATCCATGCCCGTTCAGGGGCCGTCGCGAATCCAAGCCCGAACAACTTGTCGAAAAATGCCCAGAGAAGCATCCACCCGAGCGTGATACGAACGAAGGCAGCCGCATAGTCGAGCGACTTCATATGCTCTAGACCCGTAGGTATTTACGCATTGCGACCATGGTCGCGAGCATGTTGATGATGGTAAGAATCACAAATTGCATTCCGAAAATCCAGTACCAGTTTCGAATGAAATACTCCAGCAAACCGACGGATTCGCCGCCGAAAAACGCGCTGAACTTGGGATCCATCACCGCCACGGACGAATACACGATCACAGCCGTGAACGCAACCGAGAACAATGAGTAAATGAGACACTCGATCAAAAACGGAGCGCGCACGAACGCATTGGTCGCACCCACGAGCTTCATGATGCCAATCTCCTCGCGATGAATGAAAATTGCAATGCGCACGGTGTTAAACACAATGAGCGTGGCAATAAGCAGGAAGATGGCCGAAAGCACCATGCCGAACAACTGGATGCGGTCGGTGGTCGAACGGATACGGTCGATGATGTCCTCGAACGAGGAAAAGTCCTTTTCACGGATGTCATTGCGGAACTGGGGGTTGTCGAGCGCGTCGAGGATAAACGGAAAGTCGTCCGCGCCATACGCCTTCACGACCAGGGTCGGGCCGAACGGATTTCCACCGACCTCGTCGAGCGACTGTAAGATCGCCTCGTCAGCCGCATGCCGATCGCTGAAACGCCGCAATGCCTCATCGGAGGTAATGACCTCGACGTCACGAACCTGCGGCAAACCGCGCAAATATCCAGCCGCGCCCGTGATGCGTTCCTCGGCCGTGGCCGGATAAAAATACACCGACACCTCGATGCGCTCCTCGGCGAACGCGATGGCCTTTGACGCGACCTGCTGGAGTACCATGAGAACGTTGACCGTCAACAAGGTGAGCACAAGCATGCTGACGGTAATGAGCGACAACCAAAAATTCCTCCCGAAATTTTGAAACGCGAATTTGACGGCGCGCAAGGCAGTAATCATAGCTTGTATCTTCCCTCTTCGACGTCCGAAGTAATCTCGCCACCCTCGAGCGTGATTACGCGCTTCTTGAGCGCGTTCACCACCTCGCGATTATGCGTGACAAGCACCACCGTGGTGCCGAACTCGTTGATTTTTCTCAGCAGGTCGATAATTTCCCGGGTGTGGATGGTGTCCAGGTTGCCAGTCGGCTCATCGGCGACCAAAATCTTTGGACGATGCACGAGCGAACGGGCGACAACCACGCGCTGCTGTTCCCCGCCGGAAAGTTGCTTCGGATACCGGTCGCCTTTCTCCTGCAGATTCACGATTTTCAGGACCTGCGGAACGACCTCGCGGATGCGGCGCGCCGGCGTTCCAGCCACTTCGAGCGCGAACGCGACGTTCTCGTACACGGTCCGCCGCACAAGCAGCTTGAAATCCTGAAAGACGACGCCGATTTGTCGGCGCAAAAGAGGAACGTCATGCTCACGAATGCGCGTAATGTCCCATCCGCCCACGGCGATCTGCCCGGAGGTCGGTCTTTCCTCCGCAAACATGAGCTTCGCAAGCGTGCTTTTGCCCGTGCCGCTCTGTCCGACAATCGAAACGAACTCCCCCGGACGGATATGAAGGTTTACGTTACGCACGCCAACGATGTTCGGCGAATACGTCTTGTTGATGTTTTTGAAATGGATCACAAGGATTGAAGCAATTTCACGCTAACGTCGATGACCCCGGCGCCAAGCGACGCGAGCTTCTTGAACGCGACGGAATCAAGGTCGATCACGCGATCGGGAAACACCGAGCGGTCCGGACCGTAATCATTCACGGTCACGGTCACGCTGCGCGTCGGATCGTCCGCACGCGTGACCACCAGATACGTCCCCTTAGGATAGTCGGGTGACGCGGCGCAGTCGCACCCCTTGTATGCGTACCAGCTTGCCGTGCCGGTCTCTGGGATCGTTTCCTCGAAAATTGCGAGGCGCGCGTACGGAAGATGGATGAGCGCGCGAACCGAACCGACCTCCGGGCTGTCCTCGCTCGGAAGTTCCTCCCATGCGCCGCGCACGCCGTTCCAGAAATAAATGCGGCGGCGGCCGTGCAGCTGCGCGGTCACGTCGCTTTCCTCCGCCGGATATCGGATCTCAAGGAAAAAAAAGTCGGATCCGTCGTAACTCGACTTGTTCAGAATGTCGAACAAGTAGATTTCGCCGACCAAGTCCCTGTTCGTTGGCAATGTTTCCTCCATGAGCGAACGATCGAGCGTCTTCACGTCCACGCGCGTCGAGACATTCAGCGTATTCGGGCGAATCCCAAGCCTGAATAGCCCGTCGTCAGACTCGAGCGTGTATCCTTTCACGATCGTCGCCGCGTCAAATTCCGCCGCGACGATTCGTTCGAGCTCCGAAGCATGAACGGGCGTCGCGAACAAAATGATGAGGATCAATGAGGCAAAGAAGGGTCTTGTCATATCATGTTGACGTGGTATATGATACCGCGCACACGGGGACATCACAAGTTGCGGGTATAGTTTAGTGGTAAAACGCGTGCTTCCCAAGCATGAGTCGCGGGTCCGATTCCCGCTACCCGCTCCAAAAGACCACCTTAAAAAGGCGGTCTTTTGTTTTTGGAAAACAGCTCCCAAATAAAAAATCGTTCATCGAGCAAACACCTTATGGAGTTCAATCTCAGTGAACGGAGGAGAACCTCAGTGTCGGATCGTACACCCCTTGAGGACGGCGCCGCAGCAAACCGTGGCCGTCCCTTCATTGCCGGCGGGGTTTTTGCCGGCCACTTCGAAGGCCGCGTCATCCTCCTTGCTACACCCGCCCATCCATCGCGGGGAAAGACGATGTTCAGCGGTGACGGTGACGTTGGTCCACCCCTCCGCCTCCATCGTGCTGACAGCACGATCGCTGCCCACCGTGAAACCACAGCCGACAGCAAGGAGGAGAGGGAGGATGATCAGATATCGCATTCGTACTCCTGGGCTGCGGATGATGAGGCAGCCATGAAATGCTTACATTTAAATTGATGATCTGTCAAGAACGGAACGGCATGCGCGCTCTACTTAAAGATTGATAACGTATTAGAAATCATTGTGGTTCCCGCTACCCGCTCCAAAAAAATGAAACGAAAAAACGATCCCGTTGGGGATCGTCTTTTCATGGAGCCGATGGTCGGGATTGAACCGACGACCTCTGCTTTACGAAAGCATTGCTCTACCACTGAGCTACATCGGCCGAACTCGAACCTTTAAAATCGATGATGTTAAAGATCCTCGTGTAACCGCCGAGATGATATCAGACACTCCAAAAACGATCAAGTTCTGCCAATGAGCTTCCAGACCCTCGTGGAATCGAGGTATTCTTGCACGGCTTCCTCGAGCGTGACCTTCTGGACCGAAATAATGGACAACTTGACCTCCGTGTCCTCTCCGGCCTCGACGCGGTCCGTCACCCGAAAGATGAGAAACGACTCAATCCCTTCGACGACCTCGGAATAAGAACCCGTCTCAAGTTGGCTGATGGTCCCGGTCCACTCCTGAGGGATCTCGGACATTTTTACGTACCCGACGTCCCCGCCGCCCGCCGCAGAAAAATCCGCGCTCGCGTCGCCCGCGACAACCGCGAAATCATCCCCGGCCACCAGGCGGTCGTAAGCGGCCTGAGCCTTTTGGCGGCGCGCGTCCTGGAGCGACGCATCCCCTTCGATTTGCTCGCCGAGCTGCATGGCGAGCACCACTGGCCGCACCACGCGATCGCGAAACTCGTCGACCGTCCACCCAAACATGCTGTCGAGCTGTGCCGCAAACTGCTCCTGGTCCGCGCCACCGACCGCCTGCTCGTAAAACGCGTCCACGCGGGACTCGTCCAGGGTCATCCCGGATGCTTCTGCCAAATGGTTGACCGCCGACTTATGCACGAGCGTTTCCATGATATTCTGCGTGATTTCTTCCTCGCTCGGCACCGTCCCCGTCTCTCCGGCGGACGTTTGGAAATAGGCGTCAAGCGCGTCACGTTCCTCAAGGTATTCATTGATGGTAATGACATCCGTACCGATCACGGCGGCAGGATACGGCAAAACGCCGACGATGGCGCGTACTGTCCCATTCGTCGGGGGACGCAAATACACGATCGATGACAGGACAACGATCGCCGAGAGCACGCCGGCCGCCAAGGCAAGCACGCGCAACCTGCGACGCGAAATCGGCAAGGTTACGTTTGTTTCCGGCGCGGAAGTCGGCGTGGGAGTCGATGATGGAATTTGTTCGGATTCAAGATCGGTCACATCGGTATGTTCATGTATTAACGGAAGAAATAATGCCACCACTTTGACGGATTCGCAAGTTCCCCGTCGCGCTCATCGCGAACGAGCAGCACGCGTGGATCCGCGGGTTCGGACGAAAGCCCTTCCGCCGCGTCCGTGGCCGTCACGCTCGTGGCGCCGTCTTCCTTTATAACTACTACGGTTTCTCCGGGCTTCTTCATCCCAAGTTTCAGTCGGGCCTCTCGCTCAATGAATGACTCGGTACGAAAGGCCGTGTTCAGATCCGCGATTTGCAAGTTGCGCGTCTGCAGCGCCTGTGCCTCGCCTTGCAACCGCGCGATCTCCTGTTGAATTTCATGGTTTCGGATCCATTCGCGACCAAACGAAAATCCAAGCGCCACAAGGACGACCGCATTGATGACAAACAGAAAGCGGAACTCGACGAGGCGTCTCCAAAATGGTTTTCGTTGTTCAGGCATGGGGTTCGTCGCTCATAAATTCTTCGATGGCCTCCTCGCGCTCGCGCGTCCGCATTTCCGTTGCCATGCGCTCGATTTGCTCCATGGTCATCCCCTTGGCGAGCGCCTTGAGCGTATGCTCACGGCGGTCCGGCGATTGGGTGGGAGAAGTTTCGCGCAGGTCGTTTAACAGGTCGTGCACGCGGCTTGGACGGGCCACGCGCCGAAACTCGATGTCCGCCGCGGAACCCGCGACATGCACGCGCAGATCGCCATAACGGAACAGCGTCGGAATGATCCCCTTCACGCGATACGTGACGTCATCAACGTGCGCGTAGGAAGTTTCAGAAATAACACGGTCGAAAAACGCGCGGCGCTCCACGTCGATCACGCGACGATCCGTGAGAATCAGCATGGTATTTGACCACCTCAGGTAAGACCTGAACGCCATGGTGGCCGCGGATCCGACCAGCGCGAAAAAAATGACCACCCCGATCCATCCTTGACGAAACAAGGGAAAAAGGAAGAAAAACGGAGCAACGAACCAAAAAAACAACAATGCGAACCTTGGAAGATGCGGGACGATGTCCTCGCGCACCACTTCAAGCACTTCCTCTTCGGGCTTCAATTGGACCGTTTTATCAATGTGAAATGCCATAGGCCAGCGCATGAAGTGCCTTTCGTGCCGCGATGCGATCATCCCACGGAACTTTTTTCCCCCCTGCCACGGCCATAACCGGCTCGCTTCCCTTGCCCGTGATGAGCACGATGTCCCCGGGTTGTGCGAGCGACACGGCTTTGTCGATGGCCTGCTGGCGATCGAGAACAAGAAAAAGATTTTCGTTTTCGCTCTTCGTCGGCCTTGCTCCTTCCGCCACCTGCGCGATGATTTCCATAGGCTCGTCGTCGTATGGATCCTCATTGGTGACGATCACGACGTCATCGTGCTCCGCGGCCATGCGCCCGAGCGTCTCACGTCGCGCCACGTCGCGTCCGCCGCCCGCGGAACCGAGCACATGGATGACACGCCCGTGCGGCACGAGCGAGATCGCGTCGTAAAGCGCGGCGAGCGCCGCGGGCTCATACGCATAATCAACGATCACCGAAAACGGCTGGCCCTCACGGATCGCCTCCAACCGACCTGGAACCGAACCCAAATGCACGGCAGCGTCACGAATGTGATCCCATGAAAGGCCGAGCGCGCGACAAACCGTGACCGCGGCCAAAACATTATACACGTTAAAGCGACCAAGAGGGGAAAATTCGATCCGATGCCCCGCGATATCGAACGACGATCCGGTCGCGGTCATCTCCACCTGTTCCGCGTTCATCGGAACCACGCCTGCGATTTCTTTTCCGAACGACGACGTCCCGATGCCGAAACCGTATTTTTTGTCCGCCGAAAACGACAGGAAATATTCCGTGTGACGATCGTCAAGATTTACGACGAAAGCCTTTTCGACGCGTTCGCCATTTTTGTCCTGCTTTCGCCTTCCTTTGGTCAGTGCCTCGAACAGCCTTCCTTTTGCCCGCTTGTAATTCTCAAACCCGCCGTGTGCCTCGATGTGCTCGGGCGTGAGGTTTGTGAGCACGGCCACGTCGTAGTTGATGCCGATGTGCCGGGACTGCGCGATGCCCTGCGACGAAGTTTCAACGATCGCATGCGTGCATCCGGCGCGCACCATGTCACGGAGCAGCTTCTGCGTTTGGAACCGGCCGAGCATGGTCATTTTCTGATCGTTGGCCCATTCCCTGCCCGCGACCTTGAACGAAGCCGTCCCGGTCCATCCCACGCGGTATCCCGCGTGCTCGAGCATCCGCCCGATGAACTGTACGGTAGACGACTTGCCGTTGGTCCCGGTCACGCCAACCACCACAAGCCTCTCCGACGGATGCCCGTACCAAAAGGCGGCCAGCTCGGCGAGTGCCAAGTGGTACAGTCCAATGATCGGTTCCGGCACCAGCCGGCGGATGAGCTTTTTCATTTTTTGTACTATTACCAGAAACAAAACACCTCTCTAATTTCTTCGCTGCTCTATGGCACGCGCAACCAAACGTTCAAGATGCGAAACGAAGTCTTGAACTGGAGGCACATCTTCTGCAGTGAGCATGAAGGCCTTAAGAACCAGATCAAACCTTGATGGAATAACCCGTTGAACCACGAGGTGGCGGGATTTATTTTTCAATGTCGGATCATAATCAACTGCAATCCATGCAAAATCAGCATCCTTTTTTGACGCCTCCACTAAGTGGACGTTGCTAGCTAGGTGTTCGTAAAACTCAGTGTGAATAGCTACTACGAATTTTTTATTCCAAGCACCAAAAATTGGGCCCTTCTCGATCAACTGAGGCAAAAGCCGTTTCTTTGACGAAGAACGGTAGTCAGGATGTTGTCGACCAGTCTGTTTTGGAGAAAAATCAACACCTCGTTTCTGATGCTCAAGATAACGGATAAACATATCTCGCATTCCGTCTCCTGAAAAATATACAGTCTGAAGTTCCATTCCAGCAAAATCAAGCACTCTGCCGTCTTTATGTCGAACAATTGTGTAATCAAGATTCCCAGCGCGTCCACGGTTTGTGGGCAATCTGACTTCCGGCAGCGCAACCATTTCATCCGCAGGAACACCTGGAAAACAGAAATCCATCGCCGCGTCAAAGATTAGCCCTTCCGACTTCAGACGATGTGGGCATGTAATCGCAATTTTTTTACCATGATGGAACATTGAACAAATCCCCATTGGACGACGAATACCTTGTCCGTCAACATATGTACTTTTTTGACAAGGACCGTCCAGAAACGGACAGATTCCAACCGACCTGCTCTGAACTGCCTCATCACATATATTTTCTACTGGGTAGCCGAAAACTTCGGCAAACAACTCTGGCTTTTCAACATTTTTCATACGAAGCAACTATTGTTTTTGCAATTGCACGTGCAAGTTGGATTGGCACAGCATTTCCAACCTGAGCATATTGCGAAGATTTGGAACCAGAAAAACGATATCGGTCCGGGAATCCCTGAAAACGGGCAGCCTCTCTGACCGAAAGGGTGCGATCTTGGTCAGGATGAATATACGCTCCCCAATGCGGATCACATTTTGTAAGTATCGTCGACGCTAGGCCTTTCGGATGCAGACGCCCATAGCGTTTTGTGTGGTCCGATCGCTTTGCTTTCAACATGCCAGGAGGCAATAGACCCAAAGGAATGTCCCTCCAGCTACCTCCAGGCGGGATATGTTTTATTCTCTCAAGATTCTTTTTTCCGAGAATTCCAAAACCATGATTGAAAACACCTTCTGACTGATTGCGAAGTTCGAGTGCGTAAACTGAAGGCTTTTTTCTTGAATACGGAAGAAATTCGACGGAATCCGTAGGGGATGGCAGATCACCTATGGCCTCATAAACTGTCACGTAATTAGGTTTCAAGAGAGAATTTGCAGGGAAATGACTCGCTTTTGGAAACATGACTTTGACCCCAAGACGGTTGCCAAAAAAAATGACGCGCCGCCGTTCTTGCGGAACGCCAAAGTCCGGTGCAAACAAAACCCTAAATTCCATCAAATATCCAATCCTTTTGAAGGCATTAACAATCTGTAGTGCCACCTTGCCACCCTCAAGTGACAACATTCCCGGAACGTTCTCAAGTACAACGAAATTCGGCTTGAGCATCGAAACAATACGAACGTAGTGTTTGAACAATTCATTGCGTGGATCACCGATATTTCTTTTCGGTGCATTGATTGAAAAACCTTGGCACGGAGGACCGCCGGCCATGACATCGATTTCCCCAATTTTTAGATTTCCTGAATCAAGAAAGTTTTTATATGTCAATTTTTGTATAGGCGCATGCAAGAACGAGGCCGACGAGTGGTTGATTTGATGAGTAACAGCACAATCTGCGTCAAAATCTGTTGCCACACGAATATCAAATCCTGCCTGCTCAAATCCCTCCGACATGCCGCCAGCACCGGCGAACAATTCAATCGATTTCAACTTTTTTAACTTGTTTCTCCTCATAATTTCAAACCATTCCGCAACACTTTTTCTTGTATCGACATCCTGATGCCTGGGGTATTTTTATTCCTTCACCCTCTTCACGGCCTCGACGAACTGTTCACCGCGGTCAAATTCATTTTGAAACGCGCCGAAGCTCGCCGCACCGGGCGACAGGAGCACCGTGTCGCCTTCGGTGGCAGCCTTCGCGGCACCCCTTACCGCCTCGTCCATGGTCTTTACGAGCATCCAGGGCACGCTTTCGTCGATGGATTTCTGAATGTCCGGCGTGGCGGACCCGTCAAGATACACCACCAGTTTGCACGTCTTGGCAACCTTCTTTCCGAACTCCGCGTAGGGCAATCCCTTCGACGCGCCGCCGCAAATGAGCACAACGTTCTTCTCCTTCTTTCCGGCGAACCGGTCGAGCGCGGCAATGGTGCCGTCGGGCGACGTGGCCGTGGTGTCGTTCACGTACGCGACCCCGCGCACTTCCTTTACGATTTCCTGCCGGCCCGGCAGACCCCTGAACGTTTGGAGCGCCCTGGAAATCGCCTCGGCCGGCACGCCGGCCAGGTGCGCCGCCAAGGACGCCGCAAGCGCATTCAAAAGGTTATGCGCCCCTTTGAGCGCCATGCTCTCGGTATCGCCGAGCACGTGTTCCTTTCCTTCCACGGCACAAATAATCTTCCCTTCGCGCAAGAACACGCCTTCCGTTCCGGCATTTTCCTTTTCTGAAAACCAATACTTCTTGCAGTTGATCCCATCCGAAAGCGCACGCACCATCTCATGATCGGCATTCAGCACGGCCTTTTGCCCGCCCTTGCAATGACGGAACAGCTGCAGCTTCGACTGCGCATACGCCTCGAGCGATGGATAGCGGTTCAAGTGGTCAGCAAAAATGTTGGTCAGAATGCCAATGTCCGGACCCCGATCAACGTTCTCAAGGCTTTCGATGAGCCACGAAGACATCTCAAGCACCACTGGGATGGGTTCCTTTTCTTCGAGCAGCCAGTCGAGATCCTCGAGCGGCGAGCGCGTGATGTTTCCCGCGACGACGGTTTTCGCATGCACGAACTTAAACATCTCGCCGAGCAACGCGGTGGTGGTGGACTTGCCGCGCGTACCGGTTACCGCGTAAATCGGAAATGGACAGTAGCGGAAGAATAGCGACATATCGCTCTCGACCCGTATGCCCTTCTCACGCGCGAGCAACACGAATTCCGACTCCCGCGGGACGCCCGGGTTCTGTACGACCAAATCCGCATCGGTAAAGTCCTGCGCGCGATGCTCAGACAGAACGAACACGGGCTGATAAATGGTCCGGTCCGGGAACTGCGCGCGGTATTGCCCGTACCATTGCGAGATCTCCTCGATGGACTCGCGCATTTCCTCTTCGGTCTTCAGGTCCGTGATTACAAGCTGGGCGCCGTGGCGCATCAGCCACTTGGCCGCGCCGATGCCGCTTCCCTGTTTGTATCGGCCAAGCCCCATGACCGTGACCACGGCGTCCTGAAAAGTTGAGATGTCCGAAAAGTCAATGGCCATACGCGATTATCGTTCGAATCCTTGAAGAAATTCCTGGAACACCTCGCCATCCGCCTGCGAACGCTTCGGCGCGAACGCGGACTGGACGGACGTAAGCACGAGGAACAGGACGATTATGGCGGCGAACTGTCCCTTTTCGGCGCTTGTCAGCGCGTGGAACGCCTCCGGATCCTGGCCCTTGCCGGCGCGTACCGAATCATA
>Ga0208953_1001335_pt1 | contig 14754 bp, 7 predicted proteins | sample RifOxyB2_FD_184033 | JGI IMG/M metagenome (GOLD analysis project Ga0208953, IMG submission 184033) | Groundwater microbial communities from Rifle, Colorado - Rifle Oxygen_injection B2 (SPAdes) | ecosystem: Environmental > Aquatic > Deep subsurface > Groundwater | place: USA: Rifle, Colorado... | reverse complement strand
GGGGGGGATGGCGCCTGCTCATTTTAATTTGGACAGAGGGGATTGCCCCATGGCCTTGAAGCAGGGGATGTACGCTGACATAACGGATTTAATCGTCAATTGGGATCAGTTTAAATACTTTCCAAAAATCGCAATGAAAGAAACGTCGCTTAACGGTCGTTTTTTCGGTATTCCCAAAAAATCCATCGACATAGACTGTATTGCCTATCGTCGGGACTGGCTTGAAGAACCCGGCATTATCGAATGGTTTCAACAAAAAGGATGGATTCACCCCAAGGATCATCGACCTTACATCCCCTTTGACTGGAATTATGATGATTTTAAAACCATTTGCAAACTGATTACGGACAACGATAAGACGGGAAAACGTAAAGGCGCCGTCGAGCTTCCCGGGCCATTGCTCTATCTTGAATCCTATGGCATGTCGGCAAACTTCACTTTTGCTATGGATATTTTCTTTAAGGTAAATCCATCCGGAAAAACAACCTGGGAATTCTTTGATGATAATCCCATATTTATCGAAGGGCTTAAAACGGTTCATGACATATATTGGATAGATAAATCCATACGAACAGGAGTGGATGTCAATTATTCCATGACCAATCAGGAATTTAATGGTAGCCGGGCCGGCATGTATCAGACCACTGCGGCTTCCGGTATTGTAGCTAATGCGCTTTCGCAAAAATACACGATTTTCGGAAACGACCGTCCTTACGATCAGATTGTCGGCATGACCTCTTTGCCCGGCAGAAAGAATCTGCCGCCATTGAATATTGCGGATTGCTCCATGTGCGGCCTGAATCCCTATATGGATCATGCGGAATTAACCGCAGCAGTTGCTTGGCTTAAGGTAAATTATTCGGGCGAATCCATCCGTAATAATATTCGCTATCAAGCGGAAGAAGCCGCTATTTTAAATACCTCTTCAAAAGTATACAGAGAAGCATTGGCATCAACATATTTGATTGATTTCAATGAATTCGGCATCAATATAGATACTCTTTTCCCTCCGATTTATATTGAATTCTTCGACCATCTTCGTAAAACACAATTTTTTCCCGCCCCCCCCTCCATGGAGGATTTTGGCTTGAAGATGCCGCCCCTGCGGATGGTGCAGGCGCATATCTTTACGATGTTCGAGAAAGTACTGGTGAATAGCGAACCGGATTACAATACGATTATTCAAGAAACTCGGAATATTGTAAACACTTCTGCACTGGCCTATAAAGATGATAATTCCAAAGAGAAATTGCGTCTTTATACTCAGGCATTGGAAAATTATATAAAGACCTACATGCCGCAATTTTACGAATATCGTAAAGTCCGTTTCCAACAGGATTTTCAAACCATTCAACAACTTCCAAACTGAATTATATGGAAAATACTATTGCCGCTACCGGTCAGGGATATAAAGAAAAGAAATTCTTCTTCCGTTGGGCCATCAGCGCCCCCGGTTTATTGACGCAACTTATTTTCGGCTGGCTGCCTCTCATGATCGGTCTGATTTCCGCGTTCCAGACCTTTAACTTTAAACATTCAACATGGTGCGGAGTGGAAAACTTCAAAAGTGTGCTCTCTGATCCGTTATGCACACCTTTTTCTCCACGAGCGGCAACGGACCATTATGATATTTCCGTCAAAAAATATACCGAATTGCATTCTGAGTCGCCGAATCCGGCAATGAAAGTGTGGTATCGCGTCCGCTCCTTATATTTCGGGTTAGGGGTGGTATGGCGCAATACCATTTATTATGTCGCACTTGATCTATGTATTGTCTTCTTTATTCCGATTATCGTTTCCATTTTATTGATGGAAATGCCGCCGTGGCTGATTCGAATTATGATGATTTTTTGGTGGATTCCCATTGCGGATATGGCGTCCACCATTTTATTAAAATATTTTTACAACGTTGATTATGGTTTACTAAACGGATTGATAAAGAATTTCTATATTATGATAGGGAAACCTGAAAGCACATGGTTATTTCCGCGGTGGCTTAACTCTCCGGATCTGGCCATGTTATGCATCGTGCTTCCCAGCATCATCATGTTCATGCCCGGTCTTGTATATGTGGCAGCCCTGCAAGGCATTCCGCAGGATTTATATGACGCTGCTGAAATAGACGGATGCGGCTTTTTGCAGAAAATTTGGTACATCACTCTTCCACGGTTGCGTCCTATCATATCGACCATGATGATTTTCGCCCTGATTGCGGCTTTCCAGATCATGGACCAAATTCTTATCATGACCGGCGGTGGACCGGCGAATAAGACAATTACCGTTTCTTATTACATATATAAATTATCGTTTGATTATCTTGAAATCGGTAAGGCGAATGCGTTGGCAGTGATTTTCTTTATATTTCTGATGCTATTAACCGTCATCCAACGGACTTTCTTTAAGGAAGATGTAGATAGAGGAGAAGACAAGAAAACCCTTAAACTGATTGACAAAAAGGATGGTTAACAGCCTATGCCATTAATTCCTCAAATCGGCAGAAAGCATTTCCGAGTCCGCTGGCTGTTGATTTCTATTACCAGCCTTCTTTGGATTGGCGTATTATTACATCTTTTCCCGATTTGGTACATGATCTCTACGTCGCTTAAGGCAACAGCGGAAGTATATGCCAATCCCGTTGGTCTTATTCCGCAGAAGATTTCTTTTGCGTCTTACAAACTTCTGTTTAATTCCTTGACAGGAACAAAGGCTTTCGCAGAAACGCTGTTATTCAAATATCCAATGACCCTGTACATCAAAAACTCCTTTCTCCTTGCCCTGGGCGTTATCAGTGTGAATATCCCCACAACGTTGATGTTGGCTTATGCGACATCCCGGCTTCATGCACATCGCACAAAAGTGGTGCTCTTTTATATTTGTGTTGCAACCATGATGATTCCCTATCAGGTCAAAATGGTCCCATCGTTTTTGCTGTTAAGCCACTTTCCATGGCCTACGGATTATATTCCGAACATTCCTTTTACGGACATCAAGTTTCCCTCCGTTTCATTCATCGGAAGCTTTTTTGGAATCATCATGCCGGCCGCTTTCAGCGGCTATAATTTCTTGATCCTAAAAAGTTTTTTTGACGGAATCGATAAAGAGTATATTGAAGCTGCACGTATTGACGGTTGCAGCGAAATGGGCATCATGGTTCATATTATTCTGCCGTTAGCCAGACCGGTTATTGCTTTCGTTTTTTATTCAACTTTCATTACGGCTTGGAATAATTTTATGGGGCCCTGGCTCATTTTAGGCGGTCTTCAAGAAAAATGGCCGCTGTCGATTATTCTATACCGGTTGCAAATGTTTCTGAATAATACCAGTGCCGCACAAGCAACCAGTGAGGCTGCTGAAGCCATGCGTGCGGCAGGAGCGGGGTTTAATGCATTGATGGCATTGGCCCTGATTCAGTGCATCCCGATGTTGCTTCTCTTCATTTTCTTCAGAGAACAGATAATGAAGGGAGTGAAATTGAAGGGGTTGAAAGCCTAACGCGTGGCCGCTCTCCGGCATCTGTTTCTGCTGTCGATTCTTGTCTTTCCATTATCCGGTTGGCCGGATGAACCGTCGCTTTTGCCCCAACATATTCTTTCTGAAATCCGCAGTCAAGCCTCAAGTCGGTTTCCGTATGACACCCTTCGGGTTGTTCCGATTCCCAGTCACCATTCAACACGGTTTCAGGGAGACACTCTTTTTTATCCGGAATCACTTTATGGTTATGATGCGACATTGGAATACCGCTTCACCTTTTATGCGGGTCTTCAGATATTCCAGAGGTTATTGGCGGATGAAATGAAAAAGGCCGGACCCCGCACTTCAATTTCTCCTGATCAGTTCTACCAAACGGCCATTGTCGCCTGCTCATTGACACTTGCCGGGATACATCGTACCGAAAAAGATCCTATTCTTGACGATCTTCTGCTTGTTGAATACGGTCTGAAGCCGTTCCGCTCACAGACAACGGATATTATTGTATCCCGCGACTATCAAAGTGATTCGCTTCGCTATTGGTGTATATTAAAGTGCATATTAGGCAATCGCTGTGATTCCACCCTGAAAAACGAATGGTTGAACGGTTCCAATCAACCGGCTTATGATATTCAGGAAGTGAAGCAACTTCCTCTTTTGGGAAAAAAAGGAGTGGAGGTCCAAACCACGATTCGTAATCAGGGTTCACTTGCTTGTCCGTTTAACCTGGAGATGCATTTTACAGGAGGAAGGGAAGATACCGTTTTGCGATTGCCCGGCTTTATAAAAGATACGACACTTCATTTATCAATAGAATCTCGACTGCTTTCGGTTGAAGTAGACCCAAGACACCGCCTTTTTGAGAAAAAGGAGGGGCAGCATAAATTTGTATCCAAAGAGTATGCCAAACGCAAAAAGGTTCGATTGGTCTTTGTCTCGTTGTTATGGGATCTTTTTTCTCTTCTGAGCGCTTTGGCATTATTGCAACTCGCGGGTATTTTCATTCATCCGCTGACACGCTTGTTTTATCTGCGCCCCCGATTCTGGTACGCCCTGCTGGTGCTATTCTTTATAACGGTAAAAGCTTATCTTCCTTTTGTTTTCTTTGGTTTTACGGTCTGGGGATTTGTTTATGATGCTCTTTTTATCCTATCCAACGCCCAGCAATCATTATTGATGTTTTGCATTTCCGTTACCGCATTGATGACTTTTTGGGTATTTGAAAAAGATGGGGTTGCAATGAACCAGCTTGCATCCACAATGAAATATGTGCTCACACTCGGTTTTATAACTCCTCTTTGGATTTTTATACTGATCTGAGTCTTACTATGAATCTTTTGCTTCTCATCTTTCAAAGCCTGTTATGGCCTTATTTATTCTTTGTTTTAGTTATTGCCATCGCAATGATATTACTGACGATAAACCGGAGCGATAGGACGGATATTTCGGAAGAGGGTGAATCAAGGCTCCCCTTTGTTTCCATTGTGCTGCCGGCCAGAAACGAAGAGCAAAGTCTTAGAGCTACCCTGCAAACACTCATCCAGCAGGATTATCCGAAAGAGCGTATTGAAATCATCGTGGTTAATGATCGTTCAACGGATAAGACAAGTCAGATTGCATTCGAATTCTCAAAGAATTATCCGCAAGTCCGTTTGCTCACCATTGAATCGCCCAATCCCCATTTAGCCGGAAAACAAAACGCCTTGCATACCGGGATCCTTTCCGCACAAGGAGAGTATATCCTGATAACGGATGCCGACTGTGCCCTATCTGATAAATTCACAAGGCTTTATGCTTCAAAACTTAAAGAGGGGCATGAAGTTGTTTTTGCAAGAACAGGAATTAAGACAAGCCGGACTTTCTTTGAATTGCTTCAAAAATTAGATATATCTTTTTTATTCGGGATTGCTGCTGTATTACAAAAATTGGGTTATCCTTCATCTGCAATGGGCAACAATATCGGATTTTCAAAGCAGCGGTATCTGGAATTAGGCGGCTATCCGGCGTGGAAATATTCGCTTGTCGAAGATTATCAATTAGTGAATGCTTTCCGGCGTTCCGGTGCAAAAAGTAGTTTTATGAATCTTTATCCACCGATTGTCTTAACAGAATCCGTGAAAAAAGTCTCTTCTTTCTTTCACCAACGTCAACGATGGGCCTCGGCAGTAACTCAGGGCAATCCGATCGTTGCATTACTTGCTTGCTCTGCACTTCTGCTCAACTCTTCTTGGGTGCTGCTTTTTTTTACCTATCCGGCAACCGCGTTCAAATGGCTTCTGATTAAGCTATTGGCGGATTTGATGCTTTTTTCGGTTATTTTGATCCGATTTCGGGAACCCAAGAACATAGCGGGTTTCCCTCTTTGGTGGGCTTATTTTCAAGTATCACCGCTCCTGATTTTTCTGTTATGGCTTGCTCAGCCCATAAAATGGAAAACATAAAGCGGCCACAGCGAAATACTACTTGGTTTCTTCGGACTCTTCTTCGGTAATAAGATGGAGTACTTCTCCGCGGGTCTTACAGAGCAGTATCTTTTTGGCAAAGCGGTCGTTCCGCATAAGTCGTGCAATATTGGCCAACATTCGGATGTGCGGACCTGCTGCGTTCTTTCTTGAAAGCAGCAAAAAGACGATTCGGACCGGTTTGCCGTCCATGGCATGAAAATCAACCGGCTTTTCCGTAATGCCGAAGGCAATCACCATCTCTTCCTGGATATCGCATTTGGCATGGGGAATAGCGACCCCTTCACCGATGCCCGTACTGGAAACCGCCTCCCGTTCAAGAATGGCGGAATAAATCTTCTCCCTGGAGATTTCCTCGCTATCAAACTGCATTACCTCCAGCAACTCCCGGATGACACTATCGCGTTCTTCTGATTTTATTGGTAAAAGGATACTGGTGGGGGAGAGAACAGAGGACAATAACATGGTGGTATTAATATTTCTATATTGTCATGCCTATTTCAAGCTAAAAACGCACTGACAGCCCCCAAAATCACCGTGCACCGGACCCGCTCTGGATGGGCTTGAGCGGTTATGTCGCCATTCCGACCGCTCTGGAGGCGGTTCTCAATGGGGTGTTCCAACTGCTGGTACACTTGGGGGGGCTGAAATTTGGATATTGCGGTTGAAATAATTATCTTACTTTCAAAGAAAATGGTCCAATTCTACGCCAACACTAACCTCGAATCCGACAAACCCTTCCGCTCGCTTCTTCTCGTGGACGATGATGTGAAAATTTGCGACTCTTTGGGCAGGCAGATATCGGACGCTCAAGCCAATCCGCATGAGTTTTTTGATAAAAAAAGGAAATTCAAAAACCTGTTGGGTATGATAACTGACGGATTGGTTCAGGCTAAGACCCGGCGGATGTCGTATTCGTGGGGGAATTATTGTTTGGAAAGAGACCTGTTTCTGGATGAGCCGGATGAGAAAAAGCGAAGCGTGATTAAAGAATGTATTGGATATGCCAGACGGGATTATGATAATATGCGGAAAACGGTTCGAGGGGTTTGCTCTCTGGTGTTGGGACAGTCAAGGAGCGTGGCACGGAAATTTTCCGGGTATTCCAGTATGGCTAATTTTAGGGTAGGTTTGGCTGCTTTGGGGATAGTGAATTGGGATAAAAAGCCAAAAAGTCAGGTCGAAAGATTCATTGCCAAAAAAGAATTTTGAAAATAAGAGTTAACTTTCAGTAAGAGGCCTGCACCCTATTCTAAAAATTTAAGACTCATTTGGAGGTTCTATGGTTCGGTTGTTAAATATCATGGTTATAATGTTATTGTATTTTGCTAATCAGGCCGATTGCCGTATGGAAAAGAGTGTAGAAATAGATAATTCTTCTTCGTCAGAAACAATAGGGGACAAGAGTGCAATTGCTAAAGGGGCAGTCCAGGCTTCTGCCGGTTATCTGAATTTTACTCAAGAGTTATTCTCTATTTCGACAGGCGCTGGATTTGGTGCTCAGATAGGGATAGACTACTCCAATGTGTCGGTGTATAATACTGTCAGACAAAGTAACAAATATACTCCAACCGGCATATTGGGATTAGGGTGGCAATATAGCATACCTCGAATTGTAGTGGATCACAATGGGACCGTTTCTTTGGAAGATGACAAATGGTACTACTTGGATGAAGATGGCGCATCGCATAAGATAGAAATGGATCTATCCACCCACAAAGGACGTATTCCAGGTTTGTTGAATTATACGATAGAATATAAAAAAGCCGATAACAGCAGCACAGATAATACAAACAATATAATCGTCGGCTGGGAGATGATTGTGCCGGATGGAAATAAATATAAATTCGGAGATTATGAAAACAGCAACGACCGTAATGCCTGCTCAATTACCTATCAGAGCAGTGGGGAGATAGGACTGTTTACTAATTATTCAGAAGCCTATATTGATGCGTGGTATTTGAAAATTTTGACGAATCCGAATGAGTCGCGCTCCATCAATCTATCGTATATGGCTTTGGATAATGGAGAGATTACTGGAGAGGTTGTTAAAAATACCAATGGCAAGATAGCGACACGGGCGATGTATCTTGAAGAGATTAATAGCAGCAATGGCGACCAGATAGACTTTGTTTACGAAGGGAAAGACCCTTCGGAATATGCTGACCCAACAGATTTAACATCTGAACCGGATATCTACCACGATAGGTATGAAATACAATTTCTAAGAAGACTTTTATTAAAACGGGCAGGTAATACTTATCGTCAATATGTGTTTGATTATGGAATAAACGAATTCATCAATATAACCTCCGGAGATGCTGCGTTATTAAATACCGCCTACAACAAACGGTTTCTTAAACAAATCATATTACAGGATGGAAACAATATTCAATTGACGCCTTCAATAAAGTTTGTCTATAGCACTGGATTTATTAATTCGACAAGGAATAATTCAGGAGTAGAAGAAGCATATGTCCAGCCTGCGGTAGGGTTTGGATCAATATCCGGCATAACCAATCAGAGTGGTTTGGTGACCACGTTTAATTACGCAAAGATCGAGGATACTTATCCTATTTATCAAGATAAGAAACCAACAATAGGGGATAACAACATACCGGAGCCTGGCAATTTGTCTGATTTGGGGACAGCACTCGGAACAAGTTTGCCGCAAAAAATGAATGGGAGAAGTCAAATAATCGAAGGTGCAGGGTTTATCGTTATAAACGAATATTATCGGGATGGAAATTGGTTTTGTTGGAAACCCAATTTCTTTGCGTCGATTGATAGTGGTTTTAGGCCTCTGAATGATTATTCTGCGGATGCTATCAAATATCCCTTGCCAACGGAATTACATCGTGAGTCCATGGTAATGGCGTTTGGCGATCGGATGATTGTTTATTTCTTTAATGCATCGTCCCAAACATATGATAGTATTGATGTCTTTAAATATGAAAATAACCGATTTGAAAAAGAAGTTAAATTGCTAAATTGCCGCAAAGGGACCTTCTTACAATTTAGCGGAAATCGGCTATTATATACGGTTCCCAGCGCAACCAATAGCCGGTACAAAACGGTTTATTTGATAGAAGACAAAGGTAACGGCTTTGCCGGCGCCTTATCATCACCAACCGCTCCTACAAACGTTTTATGGTCAGATGCTTCTGTGTTGGTCTATAAAAAACATTATTTTGATAATAATTTAATTGTAATTCGAGATAGAATGAGCATTAGTGCGATTTGTCTAACCGAAAATGCAATGGTAGGTGGTGGCACGGAACTGAAAATGAAGAATGTTCAGATACGAGATGACGATAACGTCCTCAAGGATAATATTGATAATATTGCTGATGTTGTATTGGTGGGAACGAAACTTGCGCTTAAAAAGTTTGAAGCAGTGACTCACAAGAAGTATTATTATACCTTATTTGCTTTTGATGGGGATAATTTTGAGAAAATAACGGATGTAAAGACCATTGGGAGTTATACGAATGCCGGTATTCTAAGCGGTCAGGATATGGCCTATTTCGGTCAGGAGTATATTGGTGTAACCGATGATGTCAATAATCTGATATTGTTTATTGATTGGCATGGGAATTTGGTGAATAAGACGGATTATGATTATTTATGGGATGGCGGGTTTGTTGGGTTGAATACATTTTTTGCATCTTATCGGAAAGGTCAGCAGAATAAGTTTAATTTCACCATATTTAATGTTGGTTTTCAAGAAGCGGCGAATATTGCTAAGGATGAATTAGTTGATAGGGTTAATTATGATACCTTGTCGGATAAGAGTTCTTTTGGGGTAAGTAGTACTAATTATAATAAAACGGTAAGGTCGACTACTAATAAACTTATCATTAATGATGGACAAGTAGTTAGTGGCAATTGGGACTATAATCATATTGTTGCAGGAGGTGCAACTGGATTTCCGGATAATAATTGGAGTAGGTTTATTGATATCGATAGGAATGGCTTGACTGATTATGTAGAAAAACTGGATGATGGTAAGTGGAGAGTGGTATTTAATTATGGAAATGGGGGGTGGATTTCAAAGAACGTAGCAGCTTCTCAATCATCAACTACCGGACCAACAGGAACTTTTGAAAAAGATCAGGTACAATTTATTGATATTGATGGAGATGGAAAAAAGGATTATGTCGAAAGATGTAGTGATGGGAATTGGAATGTTTATTATTATAGAAATAATGGTGCATCTTGGGAATCTGCTCATATGTTTACGGCCACAGCCATTCCTGGTGAACCTATTACCATGTGGTCTGAATATGAGCATCTTTTATGGTACTTAAAAATATCATCTTCTGGTGCCGATTTTGTTGACATTAATGGAGACGGGCTACCTGATTTTGTATACAGAAATACATTTTACTCGACAGAACAGTGCTATAATCAATGGCCTGTGATGAGTGATGATTGTGAGGAGCGTGGCGATGATAAATGGTATGTGAAGTTTAATGAGGGAAATAATGTTTGGACATCAAGCCAACTTCTTTTTAACGATGGACATTCGGGATTAACGCCAGGCTATCATAAGCAAACGTTTCTTGATGTCGATGGAAATGGATTTCCGGATATTGTCTGGAGATCTGCGGAAGATGGGTGGTTTGTACAATATAATTGGGGTAATAATAAATGGAGCGGTGGAGACTATATTGAAAATTCGAAAGACGTGTTGGGAAACAGTTTAGAAGAAGGTAAGGGCGCTTGTATTACATTTCTCGATGCTAATTCGGATGGACTAATTGATTTTGCTTGCCGATCACAAATACCTACAAGCCTTGGTTTTAATTACGGGAATTGGAGGATATATTACAATTTGGGAATGCAATCAAATGGCACATGTTCCTGGGGAGGGTCTGTGGAAATACCTGGAACTGCGAATGTGACAGTTGGGATCGGAGAAGATGACTTTATTAGCGAGGAGTTTGGGCAGTTTCAAGATATTAATGGCGATGGATTGTATGATTTCGTCTATTTTTTACGTACTTTGCCGGAAAATGTACATCGCTGGGTGGTTGTTTATAATGAAAGAACATCTTTCAGCAGTTCTTATGTGAAACTTGAACCTTATAATACTTATCCATGTGATTGGGATGCGTGGTCTGAGAATTCATCGTTTACTGATATTAATGGAGACGGGCTGGTTGATATCGTTTATCATAACACTGATGATGGTAAGTGGAGATGTTCCCTTAATGGTAATGCCTTTAAAAATACTTGGTATCTGCATTCTCTAAATAATAATTCTTTTGGGAAGCAATTTGAGGCTGAGTTAATCACTTCAATAACCCAAAGTCGTCCGGGTGAAACATATTCCGGCACAGGGTTGTTTTATAAAGATGATGAGGTCAATGCCGCTATTCCGAGTCAATTTAACTCTTTGTCAAATTATTTTACGATAGACAACCGTGCAAATATTGTCACTAACATAAAAACCTGTGTATTGAACAATACCGGGACATATTCGATTTCCCTGCGTTATGGCGATGTTCTCAATGACGATGATATAACTCTTAATGGAAGTTTGCATAATCTTACAGACCAATATCGATTGGACGGCAAAGAATATAGCCAAAAAACGTATAATTCCAAAGGGGTGTTACTCGGTTCTGTAGATACTCGATATGATTCTTATTTTCCTTATGGAGACGAGGCTTTGCCGGAAGAATTCCGGGAAACTCGTCCGACTGCTGTGGTCAGCGTAAATAATAAAGTTAAATCCGAGCAAAAATACATCTATTACACTGCTGCTGCCGGAAATGATATGTTGGACAGGACTGTGAGTATTATGCCGGATGGGAAACATTATGTTAGCAATGTCGACTATAGTTATATGAACTCGAACAGCCTCCTTATGGAGAACTTAAATATATTAACACCGACTTCTTCAGTTTGGACAATCTTGGACGAAGATAAGGATGATAATTACAATGCTTTCCGTGATCGCATTATATCTCATTCGGGGAATGAATGGCGTTTAAATCAACAAGGGGCCGTTGGCTGGGCACCTGTATGGAATTGGACTGCTTATTTTAAAGACCCAATCAATGTGGACATGGGACAGGATAATTCTGAAACTTACACAATAAGGCATGAACTGTATTGGGATGATTTCGGCAATGTCATTAAGACTATTGATAAGCGTGAAATGGAAACAAATAAGTGGCACTTTACCCATGTGATTTATGATAACGAGACGCATCAATTTCCAATACCAGTAATCTGAATTGGGTTTTTCTTGGTTTTGCTCCAAATTTAGGGAATTGGTCTCCTACCCTTGAAAGAAGAGAGAATGGTTTTTATAATAATACGGCGAATGATATCGCCATTGTCAGCGATACGCGAACGATAAATTATAATGGATTGGTTGTAGAATTTGATGCCTATTGCGATAAACTTACCACGCAAGAACCCATGGTTGGGGTAAAGAGCAGTTTTGTTTACAATACTTTTAATATCCCAAATGATAGCGCTGATATCGGTATAAAAAGACATTACATCAGAAAGTTGGATATTTCAGGCAATCAATTATTCGTAAAGTTCTCACCCGGGGTTTATGTAGAGAATTTCATGGCCTATCCGGAAAGTGCCTCTGTTGCCATTTCCAATTATGATACTCAAACTCGTCAAGTCTTATCCTCAGCCTCATCCGGTGCGGGTAAGAGTTATAATTATTATGATGTTGATTATCAGGGGTTTGGGCAAACCGGCAAGGATGGCGCCATTTTCAAGTCATCACATACATTTTATTCAAGAGACATAAGTGGTACGGATTCCTATAGTGCAACTTATCCCAACATGGTAGAACAGGCCGGTTTTGTTAATGGCAATTTGATCCCATATTGGAATTTTGAAGAGCAGGGCGAGATCACAGAGGGTAATCCCTTGCCGTTCTGGCAAGCCTATCAAGGAGTACCTGGTTCCGCTTGTATTGTGGCAAAAGATGCTACCAAGTATTTCTATGGAAGAAAGGCTTTGAAAGTGATGCCGGATGTTAGTGGGAACGGTGGAGATGGCGCATTGATTGACTTCATTGCAGAAAAGGGCCATCCTCAATATTCGGAAATGATGGGAAAAGATGTAACGCTATCTTTTTGGGTTTTCGTGGCAGATGAGGATATTACTATCCGGGCAGGGTTGGATGTGACCCATGATTTGACTGCAAACGAAAAAACAGTTGTTCATGGTGCTTGGCGATATAAGACCTTTACTTTTACAAATGTCCGGCCCAGATTCACGCAACCTGGCGAAACCGCGATTTCACCCCGTATCCGTCTTTTTATTCGTGAAATTGGCAAAACTAAGCCTTTCTATATTGACGGCGTTGTTCTGGAAGTGGGCGGTAAGGCAAACCATCCGGCCGTCTCCACTTCCTATATGGATGCAATGGGAAAAACCTTGCAGGTTCATAGTCGGGTTTATGGTACAAATAATAACATACGTACGGACGATTCTATTGCCGTAGTATATTACAAGTATAATGCAGACAACTTGTTTGAAAAGAAGGCTCTGCCTGTTAATATGAGTTGGAATTATACTTATTCAGATTTGACCACGACCCTTGATACCCGCTTAGCAGAGGTGTATGGCACTAATGCTTTTTTGAAATATGCGTATACGGATGATGGTACCGGGCGTTTAAAACGCAGTAGTGGACCTGGCAGTGATTATAATGTTGAAGATGATTTTACGTATCAGGAAGCCTTTGACAGTACTCTCAGTGCCATTGAACATGCGGTTACCGGACAACCCTTGACATACGATCCTGTGTTTTCATCAGGAGAAAATGGGCAATTCGGTTATTCTTATTCCGCCTTTGTGCCTAAGCAGGGAGATAAGATTTATAATCATAGCGTTCAAAATGCTCAAGGTAAGACAGTCTTAACCTATGCTACAAAGAACTCGCCGACAATACAGACAGGTACAAGCAATAACCTTTTTTCCATGAGCCGCTATGAATATGATGCTGCCGGAAACCTTACCCGGGAGTATGGCCCATCTAATTTTGCGGATGAAAGTAATCCCACTATTTGTACCAATGCTTTTAAGCCGGGCTTAGGTTCGGTCAGCGAATATGAATATGATGGGTTTAATAAGTTGCTGAAAAGGAGTTCTACTGATTTGGGCAGTGCAACCACTCATTCTGTTAATGAAATTGAATACCGTTACAACTGGAAAGGAGCATTGCGATTTGTGCGTGATCCTAACCATAAGATAAAAGGCGGCCAGTATGTTATTGCTTATATCTATGACAGTCAAGGACGCTTGGAAAAGACGGTAGATATTCAAGATGATAATGCGGATTTCTTTAATGATCAAACGATCATAAATAATGACCGTTGGCCGTTAAAAGCAGATGTTTTGTCCTACAAGGTATTGCAGCAAAACGAATACGATATCTATGGAAGGCTTCTCAAGACAAAAGGATACACTGATGTGGCAAGGGAGCCTGTGGAAAGCCGGTACCAATATGATGAAGATGGGAACCTGGTTCAGATAGTCGAGAAAATACCCGGTATCAGAACGGTTAATCATAATTATGCCTACTCTTCAGGAGGTTTGGTTCTTTCGTACTTTTTTATGAATGAAGGCCATCCCGATTATTTCAAGCGTGAAATGGAATACGATTATACGAGTAAACTAATTAACGTAAAGACAACAGGCAGGAATGATCCTGAGATGAGTTATGAATATCAGGATCCACGGGCTGTGCTTACAAAAGCCGCCAATCCGGTCTTAACCACAGCCAATACCTATGATATTCAAGGGCGATTAGAGAAAATAACCGCCAAGGATGACGCAC
>Ga0208953_1001331_pt1 | contig 14794 bp, 9 predicted proteins | sample RifOxyB2_FD_184033 | JGI IMG/M metagenome (GOLD analysis project Ga0208953, IMG submission 184033) | Groundwater microbial communities from Rifle, Colorado - Rifle Oxygen_injection B2 (SPAdes) | ecosystem: Environmental > Aquatic > Deep subsurface > Groundwater | place: USA: Rifle, Colorado... | reverse complement strand
TCGATCCACTGCTCCGGCTCTACCGGTTGCTTGGTCTCCACCGAACAATGCCATTTTCTATCCTTCGGAGCAGCTCTCTTGGACCGCCAGTATTGATGCGGACGCCGGATTGGAAGATACTCTATATTATGTGCTGGCATTAAGTTTGGTTTCTGATTTCAGTACTTTGTTGTCAACAGACACCTCCGTAGACACCTTCCGAACCATTGAGGAACTCGACGGTTATTCCCTTTTTCCGAACAACGCACAATATTACTGGCGCATGCGCACCGTAGACAACCACCGCACTCAAAGCGCCTGGAGCAACGGATTCAACTTCATCCTGAACAAATCCAATCAGCGCCCGCCGGAACCGGTTATCCTTTCTCCGGTAGATACGGCCGTGGCAGACTCCTCTTCCCGGTTTGTCTGGCACCGGTCAATTGATGCGGACCCGGGCAACACCGTTACCTATTCCTTACTCATCGGATCCGATTCTCTTTTGTCGGACACCCTTGTCCAAGTCCAAAACCTTGCGGACACGGCCTTTACCCTGGACAGCCTTCTGCACATCAACCTGCGCATGGCCACCCTGACCGATGATCACTTCTACTACTGGGCCGTGGCAGCCAAAGACAATCATCAGGCCCTTTCCTCTTTCAGTGCAATCGGTTACTTTTTCGCCAATCTGGCCAATGATACGCCTGCAGTTCCCGTTTCCTTGCAACCCTCCTTCGGCGCGTTGGTCTTTCCAACCGAATACCTGCGCTGGTATGCCGGTATTTCGGATGAATTTCGCGACACGTCACGATATATCATCCAAATGGCACGCGATTCGCTTTTCACAGACCTGTTGATTGTAGGCGATACGGTAACAGCAGATACGGCGGTCCGATTGTCCTCTCTGACCCATTTCGGAGCTCTGCCCAATGAGGTCTATCTTTTCTGGCGGGTAGCAGCCGTTGATCAAGCCGGACTGACTCACGGTTTTTCCGCTGATGCTAAAATTTTCTTCAGTCTGTCCAATACGGCACCCTCGATCCCCTTAAATCCGCTCCCCAGCGACTCCTCGGTCACGGTTTATCCCTCCGGTGAGTTCACCTGGACTGCCAGCACGGACCCGGACCATGATTCCATTGAGTATGAAGTCTGGATCAGCAGCACCCCCTTTAACGATACCACGGACAGCCTGTCCGTGACCGCACGTATCCGGGGGATCAACGATTCCCGCGTGGTATTGAACACCTTTTCCATCGGGTATGAACAGCTTCGACACCATGACGCCTACTATTGGCGCGTACGGGCCTATGACGAACATTTCACCTCGTCAAACTGGTCCCTCCTGAAGTCCTTCCGTTTTGCTTCCACCCCCCCTACTCTTGTATCTGTTGTTTTTCCGCAGGATAGTACCACACTCAAGATTTCCGATTCCATTGGATGGTCATCTTCATCGGATGCGGATGCGGGTCCATTGGACTCTCTACGTTATGAAATCACGGTGGACAATGAAGATGACTTCCTGTCACCGGCTTCCGTGGATACCTTGGTGTCGGACACCGTCGTCACCTTACGCGACCTGCGCGGAGTGGATAGTCTGCAAAACGACGTTTATTATTTCTGGCGGGTACGCGCTCTGGACGTTCACGGTGCAGCCGGTGATTATTCCGGAAGCGGTCTTTTCTTTTTCAACCGCACCAATACACGACCCGATCAGCCGAACACATTGTATCCTTCCTCATCCGTTCCGATCCTATCGTATCGTGCCTTCCAAACCCTTCGATGGATTGGAACGGATCCGGACAAGGACGACATCCTTTCCTTCCGCGTGGAAATCTCAAGGGACAGCACCTTTGGAACCCTCGTGCTGGCAGCCAATGGTTGGGACACTTCGGCGATCCGATTATCCGATTTCGCTCATTTTGCGCAGCGATTAATTGACGATTCGCTCTATTTCTGGCGGGTACGCGCTCAAGACCAACAGGGTGTGGTATCCGGTTCTTCGCTTCCGGGACGGTTCATTTATGATGCCGTGGATGACCAGGCTTCTTCGCCCGTCATTGTCACGCCCGCCATTGGCGGATATATGGTCTCCGCTTCGAGCTTGTCCTGGAAAAACAGCACGGACGCCGACGACACGCTGATCATTTACAGAGTAAGCGTGTCGTCCGACTCCCTTTTCACCCGGATGGTAGCGGAAAACAGCGCTGTTTCCAAAAGCTCGGATTCCATCACCTCCCTCCTTCTCTCCGCATTGTCCGGAAGCGACACCTTGACTGAAGGTCACCTTTATTACTGGTGCGTGGTCCCTTATAGTATGACGGATAGCGGCTGGGTAGCCGGAGAACCTTCCTCCACCATGAAATTTTGGGTGGGCCGTTCCGCCATTTTCTATGATCCCCGAGTCGCTTCCCTGTCCGTGGTCACCCCAACAGGGCTCACCGACACGGCCAATATCATCCGATCTCTGGGTCATGATCTGGTCATTGCCTTTGCGGACAGTACCGTCACCCGACCCGTGTGCGTTGAAATCACCCGTATTCCCGTTCAGGGTTCCCTGGGCGGCGCTTATCTTGAACTATCGGACTCAGCGAATCGCGCCATTCAGAAGAAAGTCATCGACGCGGATCGGTATGTCCTCGGAGATAAACACATGGTGCGCGTAGGCGAGCCGGTTTTCTCCATTCGCGCCTTTGATCTGGATCATCCGGACCGGGCCGCCACCCTTGAAAAATCGGTACTTCTGCAATTCGCCTGTCATGACACTAATCAGGACGGTTATGCGGACCAAACCCCGCAAGGTGTTCGTATCCCGCTATCCGCATTCTCCATTTTCCGGCTGAATGAAAAAACCGGCCGTTGGGAACCCGTTTCTTCAAGCCGGGACAGCTCCACCGAATCGCAAAGCACGCCACTGATGAAAGCATTTCGACAGAAACAAATCGTGTCCGACCCACGTGTTGTCCGCGCCCTGACTCCCCATTTCAGTATTTATACGGTCATGGCCTATCAACAGGCTCAAAAACCGTTCGAGGACTTCAAGGTCTTTCCCAGCCCCTTTCTCCTCTCATCTAACGGAAATCCGGTCACTCTTCAATATTATCTGAGCGAAGAGGCCGATATCCTGATTCAGATTTACAGCAAGACCGGCGGGCTGGTTTTTGAAAAGCGCATTAAAAAAGGCGCTGTCGGCGGCCGTGCCAATACGGTGCCTACCGAGATTCACTGGAACGGCCGCAATCAGGCCGGCCGTTTGGTCGGCAACGGCGTCTATATCGTTAAAGTCATCGCAAAACCTTCAAGCGGGGGTGAATACACCTCGACTCAGTATTTAGGAGTGGTCAAATGAACATGAAACCATTGACAATCATCTTAGGCGTCGCTCTGGCACTACAGCTCGCGCAAGCCCAAGACTATGGGCTGCCCGGAGACTACCTCTTGGAATTATATCCCAGCGCCCGAGCCTTGGCCATGGGGGGAGGATCGGTTGCCGCCTGCGACAATTCAGACGCGCTTTTCCTGAATCCGGGCGCGCTCGGCCAATTGACATACTCGGAATTCGCCGCACTTTACCAGCGAATGTTCGAGGGTCTGCATTATTACACCTCCGCTTTTGCTTATCCCATGGGACGCATGGGCGTCCTGGGTATGGGAGTCATCGGCACCACTTCTCCCGAGATTCCGGAAATTGACAGTTGGGGAATCAAACACGGCACCTACCGCACCGGCGACAACAGCGTTCTGCTTTCCTATGGCCGGAAATTAGGCCGGTTCGGAAGCGTGGGCGGTTCCCTAAAAATGGCCACCCAGACCGTGGACACTTATTCCGGTATGGGCGTCGGGTTTGATGTGGGCGGGGTCTGCCTTCCCTTACCCTGGCTGTCGCTCGGAGCGGCCCTATTCAATCTCGGCGGACCCACGCTTCGCCTGAATAAGACGGACGAATCCTTTACCACGGCCTTTCGTTCCGGTGCGGCCCTACATCTTATGAAGGAGAGATTGACGCTCTACGGAGACATCGATATTCTGGATCTCTTGGCAACACAGGATGACTATTCCGGAACCGCTTCTTATCCGATCCGGTGGCGAAGCGGAGTCACGTTTTCTCCCTTCCCTTACCTGGCCCTGTCGGCTGGTGTGAACGACCGCATGATAACCGGCGGACTCGGCTTCACGGTACGTAACATTTCAGCGGACTACGGACTGGGCTATCACCGGGATGGAAGTGATCTTAATCTGGGTTTTACTCACGCCTTTTCCCTCCGCTTTCCCTTCGGCAAACCGGTTCCGCAAATCGAGGAGGATCTGGCTCAAAAAACCCGTGAGGTGGAAAGCCGCCGCAACCTCCAGGAAGGCCAACAGCTTTATATCCGGGGTTTTCACGGAGAGGCACGGAAACTCATCAGCACCTATGTCTCCGCCCATCCGGAGGATAAAAATGCCGCCGCCCTTTTGGCCGAAGTCGAAGGAAAACTGGCTTCCGGTGAAGTGGACCATCTGGTCACGAGTGCGGAAAAGGAGATGGGCAAACGTAATTATGCGGAGGCAGACAATCTGCTTTCGCAGGCCATCAGCCTATTGCCGTCCCATGAGAAAGCAAACCAACTCAAACAGAAGCTCCTTATGCTTTCCGGAAACGCGGAACGGGTGGAACATATCAAATCCCTTTACGCGAAAAATAAATATGAGGAAATGGCTAAGGAGCTTGATGTCGTTCTTTCTCTTGATTCAACCGATGCAGGAGCACTGGAATACCGGTCCAAAATCTCGGCTTTCCTGAACCAGCGCGAAGCGGACAAACATTACAATGCGGCTTCCAAGTGCTATTATGAAGAGAAGAATACGGAAAAAGCGAATACCGAACTCCAACAGGCGCTGGCCCTGAAACCGGATCATAAAGAAGCGCTTGTCCTCTATGAAAAAATCAGCGGCGAAGTCAAAGCACTCTACCTGAAAAAGGTCGGACAAATGGTGGATGCCAAAGGTCTTTCTGTGGACAATCAGGATCTGAAGAAACTGATTCAACTCGACGTGCAGGATCGGTTGGTGAATACACGCAAGCTCCTGGATGCCGGCCAAATCGCCCCGGCCCTGGCAGAGGTGGACGCCATCCTACGCGAAAATCCGGACAATACGGAAGCCAAGACACTGAAGGCCAAGGGCTTGGCGTTCCAGGAAGCGGACAAGGCAATGATGCTCTACAATGAAGCCTTGAAACTTCTGAATGACAACAAATTGGCTGATGCGGAAGCCAAAGCTGCGGAAGCGCTGCAACATGACGCCGGGAACCAAAAGGCCAAAGGGTTACTGGATGACATCCGTCTGAAACAGCGACGCGAGAATCTGGATGCCGCAGAAAAGAAAATGGCAAGCGGCAAACGTGAAGATTTGGAAAGTGCGCGCAAAATGGTTGAGGATTACATCGCTGTGGACAGTGAAAATGAACGTGCACAAAAACTCCTGAAGGATATTCAAACCGATCTTTACGTGTCGGACGCCAACCTGCTGATCGATAAAGGAGAATATGAAAAGGCGGACCAGATGATTCAGAAAGCGCTGCAGGCTAATCCGGATAATAAAAAAGCACAAGACGCCTTTAAAAATCTTCGGGAGGCCATGGATGCCCTGCAATAAGCGACACCTCATTCGTCACCCCTTTTTCCTTGCTTTAGCGACATGGCTCTTAGGGGTCATCCTCCCGGCGATTGCACAACCGGACGACATAAATGATTTCGTTAAAAGCACTTTTTGGCCCAATGATTCCGTCTCGGTGGTTGAAAACAACACGGTCGAAATTCTGCGGGATGTCAGTGACGCCTACCTGGCCACACGCCCCACGACAGGCAACGGTTTTTTTCAGAATTTCGTCCTGCTTCATGCTTTTTCCACCCTGTCCGGCCCGCAAACCAAGCTGCTTTTCGACCGTTTTCCGGAAATCACCAAGGTTCGTCTGGTTCTTTTATTCCGAAAACCGGGCATGGCCGTTCCTGTTGTTGCAGCCAAGGTACGCATCAATCGAGCCACCTTTGATTCCGCCCCCTTTCTAACCACGGTGACACTGAAACAAAAGTCGCCCGAATCTTTTCTAACCAAAGCAAAATCCGTATTTGATGCAGTCTGGATGAATGACATTCTGAAAAACGAATAAAGGTAAACCCGATGAACTTTAAAATCGAACAAAAAGAACAATACCTCTTGATCCGGTTTTCCGTTGAAGACGAACCGGCGCAGCCGCTGTCCATTGCGCTGACCCCCTTTCTGAACAAGGCCAATCTCTTTACGGCTTTTGACTTCTCGACCGTCCGAAAACTGGATCTCAAATCCCTGAGTCTTCTGGAACCGGCGTTGCAAGCAGTCTGGAAAACAGGCCGCAAAGCGGCCCTCTGTGGAGCGGACCCATCCATGCTCAAGGTGCTCGACGCGGCCGGTCTGCTTCTGAACACCGTAACGTTTCCGGACATCGCCTCTCTGGAGAAAAGTTTGGCCGACTTTCTCAAAAAATCGCAGCCGACACAAAAAGAAAAGCCTTCGCCCTATGATGAACGCCTACAGACGAAACCTCATGATTGGAAGAATAACCTGTCCCTTGCACCCCATATCCAGACCCTCGCTCTCTGCCTTCTCCTGGTTCTTCTCATAGGCGGTTTCCTGAAAACCCGTTCACTGCAACATCAGCTTGATACGGTAACCATTGCCCTTTCGCATGTCCGTACGGTTTCCGATTCGCTTCGGCTGAAAGAGCAGAACCAGTCGGCCGAAGAGGCCATTCTCCGGGAATTGGAACTCGCAACCGCCTCTTCTTCCTCGGCAGAAAGCACCCCTTCCACGGTCGGCATGGAAACGGCCGAATACGACGCAGCCAGTCGCGCGGTCCGTTATGCAGGAAAAGATTTCCTTCAGGCCCAGGAACAATATCGGGCAACCCACGGAAATTATGCGGCCGATGCAAAGGCCCTTTCCTTTCAACCCTCTGATCCGAATATCCGATTGGAATCCGTATCCCTCTCAGCAGATAAAGAAACCGCTTCCATCATCCTCTCTACCCGGACTCCTCACGGACGTCTGTTAAAGTGGAATATCGACACCCATCATCGATGGAAAGCCATACCCTGACAGAACAGCAAGGAGCATAAGTATGCAAAATTTTTTATCAGTCTTCATCCCCGTGTTTGCGGTCTTAATCGGCTTTTCACCGGCCATCAGCCAAAATGATTTGGAGGATATGTACCTTCGAAAAGCAGTGAAAGAATTCGTGGCCAAGCAATATGATGAGGCCGTTACGGATCTGGAACAGGTATTAACCGTCAACAAAAGCAACGCAAAAGCAAAAAAACTGCTTTCAAAATGTCTGGAGCGCAAGGCAACCAGTTGTTTGGCTCAAAATCAGCTGTCCGAAGCGGATCGTCTGATTAAACAAGCTCTGTCCTACGATCCTCAAAATGCGGACGCCATACGGGACCTGGAACAATTAAACAGCTTGGCCCAGCTGGTAAAGCCCGCACCAACGGCAGCCCCTCAGGGAGGTGCATCAACGGTCGCCTCGCAACCCTCCCTTTCCGGCTATCCGACAACAACAGGCCCATCCATGCCGCAGCAGATTGTCATTTCCACCCCTGCCGCAGCGGCCGACACCCACCAAACACGGGTCATTTCAGCCCTGCTTCAGAATTTCAACAAACAGCAGGACATCATGTCCCAGCAAGTGACCGCGAGCAGCAAAATGATGATGAAAACGGAAGACGATAAGGAAAAGTATCTTCAAGCCCTGGTCCAAAGCGCTAATCAAAAAAGCGACCTGCTGAAAAATTTCATGGTCATCGGCGGCGGCATTCTCTTGGTTGTCATTCTGATCATTGTGGGTATCTTTTTCTTTGTGTTCCACAAATTCTCAAGGTCCGCAGAACTTCGGACTCTCCAGGCCACGGACACCATTGCTGCACTCTTATCCGCCCCGGGCGCATCTCAGGGTGGAGGCCATCCCCTGCTCATCGGCGCGCCTCGGCCGGGCCAGTCCTCGTCTGAAGGCATCCGAACCGTGACCATGGAAGAGCTCAGCACCAAGGATCCCGTCCAACGGGCACAGGCCGTGGAAGCGGTGGCTGCGGAAATAATCGAACCGGCAAAAAACCAGCGCATGGAAAAAATCAAGCGGCTCGAGGAACTTCTCAAGGACGACAACAACCGGGTGCGCGCCAATGCAGCCAAGGCACTCTATGAGATAGACAAAGAAGCCTCCCTCAATACCCTCCGAGAAATGCTTGAAAGCGAGAGCAAACGGATGCGGGCCAGCGCAGTCTGGGCTTTGGGAGAGATTGGAGCCGAGGAATCCTTGGACTTGATTACGGGTGTCAATCACGAAGATGATGAAATCGTGAAATACAATACCAAAGTGGCCCTGGAAAAAATACGAAACCTGAACCGCTTCCATATCAGCAAAGAACAACTCGATAAGTTGGATGAAAAATTGGCCCAATATGCGGACATGGCATAAATCCTTCTTGAAAGCGGTGATAAAATGACTTTTTATGAAGTTTTAGGCGTTCCAGAAAACGCCACGGACAGTGACATCAAGTCCGCTTACCATAAACTGGCCATCAAATGGCACCCGGATAAAAACCGGGAACGTCCTGATGCAGCGGAAAAGTTTAAGGAAGTCACCCGCGCCTATGAAACTTTGCGGGACAGTGAACGCCGTAAGAAATACGATATCGAAAGAACGGCGCCCCCCCCTCCCACCGCGGGTTCCCGACACCCTTTCGGCCAGCGCGACAACGGAGAATCCCGATCCTATGATCTGGCCGACGCCTTGCGCATCTTCATGATGAATATGCGCGGCGATACCGGCTTACGAGAGTCCTTTTCACGCGACACGACCGCTTTTGAACCGAGTCAGGGCGCTAATATCCAAATCCACATAACACTGGAACTGTCGGAAATCGCGGCCGGTTGCCAAAAGACCATTAAAATTACCCATAAAAAGAAATGCGCTTCCTGTTCAGGGAAGGGGGTTACCTCGGAAAAAGCGGTACTGCTCCCTTGTCGACAATGCAACGGACACGGTATCGTACGCGTGGTCGGCCGGGCGGACACGATTCAATGTACGGCCTGTTCCGGATCCGGTAAAGAACTGAAAGATCCCTGTCCCACCTGTTCCGGCACCGGCCAAACAAAAGGTGAATCATCCATTAATGTCAAGTTTCCAAAAGGCATCGCAGCCGGTAATTATCTGATCTTAAGCGGCCTGGGGGATGCAGGTCTCCGGGGTGGAAAAACAGGTGATCTTCTTATCTTCATCGACGAAAAGGAGAACAACCGCTTCAAACGCCGCGGCATCCATCTCGAAACAGATACGGAAGTGCCGGTCCTGACCGTCATTTTGGGCGGCAAAGCATCCGTCACCACACTGGATGGAGAGCTTCGGCTCTTTCCGGTCAACCCCGGCACTCAGCCGGAATCCCTTTACAGTATCAAAGGACAGGGACTGCCCCAATATAACGGGCCCGACATGGGAGATTTGTTTGTGCGTCTGCACGTCCGCATACCGGAACACCTTTCCGCAGAGGAAAGGCGGACCTACGAAATCATTGCATCCGGTTCGCTGACCGCTGCAAAGACAACCCCCTCATCGGATAATCTGAACAATACGCCCTTAATCCGACAAACGGAAAAAGGGTGGATGCTCTTTATTGCAGACAAGGAATTTCCCCATGATTTTTTCCAGCAGCCCGAAGTATTCGAACTGCTGGAAAAACAAAATACCACCATCGGACTCGATCTCCGCGCCGTCGTCATGATCGACAGCCTTGCCATCGGAAAGCTGATCCGGGCATTGAAACAGACGAAAAAGAACAACACAGATTTCTTTCTTTTCGGCATCCAGAAATCGATTCGGGAAATTCTCAAGGAAACCAATCTCCTTTCATTATTCAAAATAACGGACCAGGAAGAAAGCTTGACTCAGGTGTCCTGATATGTCACATAACATCATCCGCATCCTCAAAGAGGACAACATGTCTTCGCTCAAATCCCTCTACGGCGAGGTGGAGCGGTTCATCGCCGGGCCCAAGAAGAATGCCGGTTTTGATTTATCTCAACTCTCCATTCTTCGTAGCGAACAAATCGGCGTACTTGTCAAGGCCGTTCGTGGGGCGGAAAATAAACATGGACGGATCATCGTCTTAGCCTCAAATCATGCTCTATTGGAGATTTTGCGGGCCATTGATTTGGACAAAAAGGCCGTCATCGTACAGAATGCTCAAGCTTTTAAGGCCGCACTTGAAGAGCAAGACCCTTGCACCCCGTCCTCTTCCTTTGTTCCATCCGCCACACAGATCAAACCCGGATCGATAAAATCAACGGACCCTGTTGCCCCGCTTCATTCGACATCCGTACCGTCCACGGATAAAAGAGCCCGCCTGGGTCTGTTCGTTATTTCCGGTCTCCTGCTGCTGTTTCTCTTGACCGCCCTTCTCATTTTCTTTCTTCAATATCGTGCCAACGCCGTCATTACCCAACAAACCCTGGAAACCAAGACGCGCTTGGAATGTCAAGTCGACAGCCTTTCCTTGATCATCAATCAATACCGGGAAGAGGAAAAGCTGTTGAAAGAAATCGGCCTGGATGGCCGGACAAAGGGAGCCTCCCATGACGGAAAAAAGTGATCTGACCCTACAGGACATCGACTGGAAAAACCTGTATGATATTCTGACCGAACGCTATGAAGGCCTGGAAAATACTTTCTTGGAAAGCCGACATGGTCATCAGCGCTCCCTTAAGGAAGAACGTACTAAAATAAAAAAGCAGCTTATCGGCCGAATGTGTTTGATCGCAGACAATGTAGCGCACCTTAAGACCTCCGTCGAAGCAGGTCATGACCTGAACCGTGTGGCAGAAGGCATCCGACTAATTGAACGGGAGTTTTTGGAATTTCTGAAAAATGAAGAAGTGACTCTTATCGTCTCTCAGCCCCGCGATAAATTCAATCCTTTTGAACATGATGCCTTTGATATGGAAGCTTCCAGCGATATACCGGAAGGTTACATTGTACGTGAAATTCAAAAAGGATATAAAATCGAAGGCATATTGCTCCGCCCCGCCCGGGTAATCGTTTCCTCCGGCGCACCCAAATCGGCATAGCCGTATTGAATCAAAGTTCTCATTCACCCGGTTGGAGCGGGTCTGCTCCAGACTGGGAGTCACGAATAATCCAACATTTCGGCCATCCAGCCAATGAGCCCAAGCCAAGGAGAGGCTTCGACTCTCATCCTGTCGTTTTCCATCCAGATAATACCGTTTAGTCAATCTGCCTTCCAGAACAAAGCGGTCGTTCGCCAACATGCTTTTTAAGCGGAGCCCACGTTCCTACAATGCGGTCCGAGACCGTAAGGAAACGGTTGAGGCAGACGATACGCTGGAAGATACGCGTCAGGAAAAGACGCTGGAAAAATTAATCGCCGTGGAAGAAGGAGAACGACTACAAGAAGCGATGGGCCGCTTCCGGCTGTCCGGAATGGCGAGGTCGGCATAAAGGGAAATAAGAATCATGAGATTGGCAGGGTGAACCAAAACGTGGTTCCCCGGCCCACGGTTGAATCAATCCATATTCTTCCGCCATGTTTCTCCACGATTTTTTTGCAGACAGCCAGGCCAATCCCTGTCCCTTCGTATTCTTCCCGCGTATGCAAACGCTGGAAAATCTGGAACACTCTCTCCTGATGTGCAGAGGCAATACCAATCCCATTGTCTTGAATCCCGAAAATATAATTGGTCTCGTCACGTTTCACGAGAATATGAATCTCGGGCGTCTTGTCCTTGCAGAATTTTAAGGCATTTCCAATAAGATTCTGAAACAACTGGATGAGTTGACCTTCATTGGCCATAATCGTTGGGAGAGAATCCGATATAATCTTGGCCTGTTTGTCTTGAATGGCGATTTCAAGATTTTTCATCGCTTTATTGAGGACCGTTTCGCATTGTATTGCCGTAAAAGGCATGTGACCTGCCCCAATCCTCGAATAGGTAAGCAAATCCGTGATCAGGTTCTGCATTCGAGTCGCTCCGTCCACGGCAAAAGCGATGAATTCATTGGCATCGGAATCAAGTTTGTCTTTATAACGTTTTTCTAACAATTGAAGATAACTCGCAACCATCCGAAGTGGTTCGCGTAAGTCATGAGAGGCGACATAGGCAAATTGCTCTAATTCGGTGTTCGATTGTTTCAGTTTAATCTCGATCCGGTTCTTTTCGGCAATCTCTTTCATAAGGTTGTTTTCGGCCTTTTCAACCCGCTCAAGCTCTTTTTTGATGGCTATCGTAATATTATATTCATTTAAACGGGCGGAATTAAAACTTCTGACCAGTCCATAGGATATCGCCAACATGGAATAAAAGTGTATGATTATACGAATATGATCTTTGTCAACAGTATCCCGGAATGTTAAAATGATACCCGTTAATGCGACGGCAATAATGAACGTGTTTATGTTCAACAGCTTTTTGGTCGGCAGTAAAAAGAAAAAAGAGAGAACAACAGCCATATAGTAACCGATGACATACGAAGAACTCAAATTCATGAAGAATGAAAGAATGACAACCGGACAAATAAGAGCCAATAAGCAGCAGCTGGTTACCCAATGATACGCCTTGCTGAAAGTGTTGTCCTTCAATAAAAACCTGGCAATAAAGGAGCCAAACAACAGGACGCTTGCGGTCCCCAATCTTATTTTCAGAAATAACGCTCTTACGTCGGGAGGGTCCGTGAATGTCAGCGAAATATAAAAAAAAGCACCGATGATGATAACAACAAATAAAGATTTTCGTGCCCTGGAGAATACAAACGCGTCATAGCTGTCAAGATTCTGCTTTGCGGGTGTTTCCAATATAACACCGGTCTTTTTGCGTTCCATACCAGATGCCCTACAGCGTGAAATGCGGTTGAAATCGGCTCAATCCTTTATCGGTCGCAAACCAAAGCACGCCCGCCCTATCTTCCGTAGCACATAACACCCTATTGGAAGCCAGTCCGGAATTCGTCATGGTATACGTTTTCCACTGTCCCGCCTTATTTAAGCAGGATACGCCATTAGAAGTGGAACACCAAACGAAACCATTATGGCTGACAAACACATCCCATACTCGATAGCTCGCCAACTGCTTCTTATCCTGAGTATAAGATTGCCAATGACTATCTTTGAGTACGGATAAACCGCCTTGGGGTGACACTCCGGAATGGGTTGTCGCAAAAAAGATCCTATTCTCCTTATCCACAAACAGTCGGCGGACAAAATCATCGGCCAGACCGCTGTTAGCCTTATTCCATACCTGCCAACGATTGTTGTCGAAAACAGCAACCCCTTTTCCGGGTGTAGAAAAAAGAATTCGTCCTAACCGATCCTCTGCAAGATCAATACCCAAAACGCATCCCTCAATGTTCGGGGGAGCAAAATGTTCCCAGTGATTGCCGTTATCCTGACTACGGCTGATTTTATTGCTTCTCCCGCTATAAGAAACCCAGATATCGTCTTTTGCGGTAATCATCACCTGGTTAACCTCACGGCTTAACAGACCATGCTCGGTACGTAAAAGACGTATGGAGTCATTCGGCGAAATGATTGTTAAACCCCGAAAATGGCTGAGATAAACATTGTTCTTATGATCAAAAGCGATGTCCAGGATGGCATCGCCTATTTGTTGCGGATAATCATCCCGGGTAAATGTTTTCCACGTATTATCTTTGATTCGCACTGCCCCATATTGAGTGCCCACCCAGATCTCATTATCGTTCCGGACTTTTACACACACTATTTTATTGCTGGGCAGGGTTGAATTAATCGTAGTGAAAGTTGTCCATCCCTCATTATCCGCCGTCCGTTCTTGTAGAGCGATACAATCAGGCAATGTGGCCTTGTAGCCATCGGGCGTCACCAATGTCAAATCATAACATCCCTGTTTCAGATTGTCGGGCAGAGAGAGGGATAGGCGGGTGTCGTATAACCATTTCGACCCTTTTATCAACTGACCGCCGATATAAATCTTATCGTCATTTCCAAAACATCTGCCGATCATCGTGCATTCCGCGGCTTCGCCCTCTCGAATATGAACAGGGTAAACACCGGTCATTACCGGAATAGACTCTTCTTTATGCATCTGGAAAGGGGTAAGCCAATAGCTGTAATCTGTGGCAAACGACCAGGTATGACCTATTTTCTTATAGGCAAGATGATAATCACGGAGGGCTCTCTTTTTCTGCCCGGTGACATCACAATGATTGTGCGTTTGTCCTCGATACCATTGGCCTTTTTCCGGATAATAACTTTCAATACTATCCGGACGGATTATCTTGAAAGGCATTGTTTGGGCAACCTTTCCGTTTTTATCAATTACTAATGCTCGAATAAATCGGGCGGATGCCGGATAAATCGTACTGTCGGATTTATTTAACAGATAATCGCTCTTCACCACATTTTTATCGCATTTGACACAATGATTGTTCCCTCTTTTCACACTCACCGTCGCAGAAGCATCAAATCCCCATTGGCCGCTTTTTAACCACCGCACCTCTGACTCTTGCGACAAAACCAGGGAGATACGTTTTCCGGTTACTGTTATTTCCGCAATGGAAGGACCGTTCGAAGTATAAAAAGCCCCTTCATTCAATGCTTTTTTAAGATCCTTTTCCGTAAAATCCAAAAGCCTTGCCGTCACAAAAGAAAGACCTATTTTATCTTGTTCGATGCTATGGGAATCATCCGCCCCATAGCCCCATAAATAGGGTCGTCCGTTATCATGGCAAATCGTTAGTAAACTGTCCCATAATGCT
>Ga0208953_1001325_pt1 | contig 14809 bp, 27 predicted proteins | sample RifOxyB2_FD_184033 | JGI IMG/M metagenome (GOLD analysis project Ga0208953, IMG submission 184033) | Groundwater microbial communities from Rifle, Colorado - Rifle Oxygen_injection B2 (SPAdes) | ecosystem: Environmental > Aquatic > Deep subsurface > Groundwater | place: USA: Rifle, Colorado... | reverse complement strand
GCCGGTCGTTCAAGGTGGCTTGGTAGACGTCCAAGTGTTCGTGGTATGGCGATGAATCCGGTCGATCATCCAAATGGTGGCGGTGAAGGAAGGTCGAAGAGTGGGGGTGGATGGCAGCATCCAAGATCGCCATGGGGGTTATTGGCAAAAGGTCAAAAGACACGAAAGAAAAAGAAATATAGTAACCGTCTTATTCTAAGCCGAAGAAATAAAAAATAAGTCTTGGAGGATATCGATGGCGCGTTCTGTAAAAAAAGGTCCGTTTGTGGATGAGCACTTACTTAAAAAAGTGGTTGTTCTAAATGAAAAAAGTGAAAAAAAACTAATAAAGACTTGGTCTAGAAGATCGACGATAATGCCGGAATTTATTGGGCATACTTTTTCGGTTCATAATGGTAAGAAATTCATTCCTGTTTATGTGTCAGAAAATATGGTGGGCCATAAATTAGGAGAGTTTTCCCCAACAAGAATGTTTAAGGGGCACGGGGGAAAGTTGAAGGAAAAGACAACTGAGACGGGGGCAGCGTCTCCTGCTAAAGGTTGAACAGGTTGGGAGAATAAATATGGAATCAAAGGCTGAACTCAAATATTTCATGATGACTCCGCGTAAAGTGAGGTTAGTTGCTAGTGAAATCATGAATAAAACAGTAGACCAGGCGTTATTTTTTTTGATAGGTATGCGAAATAAGAAAAAATCGGTAGAGCCTCTTGAGAAGTTGGTCAAATCGGCTTTGGCGAACTTTTCTGTCAAAAATAAAAGCGTTGATGCTGAACGATTGTACATTAAAGAATTATGTGTTAATGCGGGCCCTGTTCACAAGAGAATACGTGCTCGTGCGCAAGGACGTGCCTTTAGAAGACTAAAAAGAACTTGTCATATCAGAATCGTTTTGTCAGATTAATAGGAGGCTCCTTTGGGACAAAAGACAAATCCGATAGGTTTGAGATTAGGGATAAATAGGACCTGGAATTCGCGTTGGTATGCTAAGAATAATAAGTTTGCTGAGCTGTTAAAAGAGGATATGTTGATTAGGAGATATATTGGAATGCGTATGGCCAAAGCGAGTATTGCAAATGTTGGTATTGATAGGACTGCAAAGAAGATCGTTGTAAATATATTTACTGCAAGGCCAGGGATTGTTATTGGAAAAAAAGGTGAAGAGGTGGAGCGCTTGAAGGAGGAATTGCAGCAAATTACTAAAAAAGAAGTATATATCAATATCAGAGAAATAAAAAGGCCTGAAATAGAGTCGCAACTTGTTGCAGAAAATATTGCACAACAGATCGAACGTCGCATATCCTATAAACGTGCAATGAAGAAGGCAATACAATCTGCGATGAGAATGGGAGCTCAAGGCATACGTATTGCGTGTACGGGACGTTTGGGTGGAGCCGAGATGTCAAGAGCCATTGAACTGATGGAAGGGCGTGTGCCTTTACATACATTAAGAGCGGAAATTGATTACGCTTTATGTGTAGCCAAAACAACCTATGGGATTATAGGTGTGAAAGTTTGGATTTTCAAGAAGGAAGTGATAAAGACAGAGAAACAGGAAGGGTAAATCAGGATGTTAAGCCCAAAGAAAGTAAAATGGCGTAAGATTCAAAAAGGCAGAATGACGGGAAAAGCTTGCCGAGGACAATTTATCGCTTTTGGAGATTATGGAATACAGTCGGTTGAGCCTGGATGGGTTAGTAATCGACAGATAGAGGCGGCAAGAGTTGCAATATCAAGGTATGTGAAACGTGGCGCAAAGTTATGGGTTCGTGTGTTCCCTGATAAGCCTATTACGAAAAAGCCGGCAGAAACAAGGATGGGTTCTGGAAAGGGAAATCCGGAAGGATGGGTTGCCGTGGTCCGGCCTGGACGTATACTGTTTGAGTTGGCAGGAGTTGATAGGAGTAATGCGCAGAAAGCTTTAAGGCTTGGGGCTCAGAAGTTATGCATTAGAACAAGTTTTGTTGAAGGTGAGGAGTAGGTATATGGATAAGGTTAGGGCGCTTCGTGAAGCAGCGGATGCCGAGATTGAGAAGAATATTGTCGGCTTTAAAGAGGAGTTGTTTAATTTGAGATTTCAAAAAAAAGTTGGGCAAATTGAGAATCCGTTGAAAATAAGAGCTTTAAGGAAGGATGTTGCTCGTTTGAAAACAGAAATGAATTTACGAAAAAAGATAAAAAAGAATATCCCTGTAGGGGAGGCATAAATGACTGTGAGAGGAAAGAAAAAGATCAGAACGGGGGTTGTTGTACGATCTTCAAAAGATAAAAGTGCTATGGTTACTGTAGAAAGAACAAAGCTTCATCCAATGTATAAACGAGTGATTCGTGTCTGGAAGAAATATTTAATCCACGATGAAAAGAACGAATGTGTCCTAGGCGATGTTGTGGAAATAATGGAGACGCGGCCTTTATCGAAGTGTAAGCGTTGGCGTTTGGTGAATATTTTAGAAAAGGCTAAATAGCCAATTCGACCGGAGAAAAAAATGATTCAAAGTGAAACTCAACTGCAAGTAGCTGATAATTCAGGAGCGAAATCGCTCTTATGTATTAAAGTGTTAGGTGGGACAAAAAGAAAATATGCCACAATTGGAGATGTGATTGTTGTCTCTATTAGAGATGCAATTCCTGGTTCTCAAGTCAAGAAAGGGGATGTTGCGCGTGCGGTTGTTGTACGTACTGTAAAAGAAGTTCCAAGAGCCGATGGTACATATATTCGATTTAGTGATAATGCAGCTGTTTTGATAAATACGGCTCTTGAACCTATCGGAACAAGAATATTTGGACCCGTTGCAAGAGAATTGCGCGATAATAACTTTATGAAAATAGTATCTTTAGCGCCAGAAGTATTGTAGGAGAATTGCATGAAAATAAAAAAAGGTGATCTTGTTATGGTAATTGCTGGCAAGGGAGCGGTTGGCAAAAAAAAGATTACGGGGAAGGTTCTAAAAACAATAAACAAGAAGAATCGTGTTGTTGTTGAGGGATACAATTTAGTAAAACGTCATAAGAAACCGACTCAAAGAAACCCTCAGGGAAGCATCTTGGAAAGAGAGGCTCCTGTTCATGTATCGAATGTAATGTTGGTTTCTCCAAAATCAGGTACACCAACCAGAGTGTCGGCAAAATATTTGGAAAATAAGAATAAAGTCCGATATTCACGTAAACTGAAGGAAGAGATAGACTGATATGGTAAGACTAAAAGAATTCTATAAAGAAAAGGCTATTCCAGAGCTTATGAAAAAGCTCGGATATAAAAATGTCAATCAGGTTCCCAAACTTAAGAGAATATATATTAATGTTGGTACCGGTGAGCCATCTTCTAATCCTGGGGCTTTAGACGATGCAATGAAGACATTGACGGCAATTACAGGTCAGAAATCTGTTCCAACAAAGTCGAAAAAAGCTATTTCGAATTTCAAAATTAAGGTAGGAATGAGTATCGGATGTTGCGTTTCTTTGTCTGGCGATAGGATGTGGGAGTTCTTGGAAAGATTAATTAATCTTGCGATTCCTAGAATACGCGACTTTCGTGGATTATCCCGTAAGAGTATGGATGGAAGAGGAAATTTCTCATTAGGACTCAAAGAGCAGATTATTTTTCATGAGATAGAGCAAGATAAGATTAAAAAGCTTCAAGGTATGGATATTACGGTTGTAACGACGGCCAAAGATAATATTGCTGGATTAGCCTTGTTGGAGGAGCTTGGAATGCCCTTTAGAAAAGAAAAAGGGGGTAATTAGTGGCAAGAAAAGCAATGATTGAAAAATGTAATAAAACGCCGAAATTTAAAACGAGAAAATATAATCGTTGTCAGCGGTGTGGGAGGCCAAGGGGTTTTTTAAAGGATTTTGGTTTGTGTCGAATGTGTTTTAGGGAAATGGCCTTGATGGGGTTGATACCTGGTGTTACAAAGGCCAGTTGGTGATTTTGGTCTTAGAAAGGAGATTAGGTTTGACATGGTAGTTATGGATCCTATCAGCGATATGCTGACAAGAATAAGAAATGCGTTGCTTGCAAAGCATAAAACAGTGTCTTTCCCAGCGTCATTTGAAAAGAAAGAAATTTGTAAGATGTTGGTGCAGGAAGGTTATGTAAAAAAGTTTGTGGTGGTTAGTTATGAAAAGAACAAAACTATAAAAGTACTTCTGAAATATTGTAATGGCGAAAGTGCTATTAAGGGGCTTGTAAGAATCTCAAAGCCAGGCAGACGTGTATATAGCAACGTAAAAGATTTGCCAAGAGTTCTAAATGGATTAGGAATGGCGCTTATTTCAACGCCAAAAGGGATTCTATCGGATGATTATTCGCGGAAAAATAATGTGGGTGGTGAAATACTTTGCTATATTTGGTAAGGGAATAAAACTATGTCGAGAATAGGAAAATTAATAATCAATATTCCGGAAAAGGTTAGTATTCGGATTTTAAATGATGTCATATTCGTTGAAGGGCCCAAAGGAAAGTTGCAAGAAAAGCTTTGTTCTGGGCTTAAAATTGTTGTAGAGGATAAAATATTAAAGGTTGAGCGTCTTTCTGAAGAAAAGAAAGTCGTAGCAATGCATGGAATGATGCGAGCGCTTGTCGCGAATATGGTAAAGGGGGCAAGTGTAGGATTTGAGAAAAATCTTGAAATCGTTGGGGTGGGATACAAAGCACAATTAAAGGGGAAAGATTTAGAACTTAATCTTGGATATTCTCATTCAATAGTAATTAAAGCTCTTGAGGATGTAAAGTTCGAAGTTGATGGAAATGTGCGTATTAAAATATCTGGACCTCATCGATATCGAGTAGGCCAAATTGCGTCTGATATTAGAAACTTAAAGCTTCCAGAACCTTACAAAGGAAAAGGTGTACGATATTTTGGAGAGCATATTCGTCGTAAGGCAGGAAAGTCAGCTGTTTCAAGCGCTGGGTAAAGAGAAAGGGAAAAATGGACATTTCAAAGGCACGGTTGGAAAAAAGGCTTGAGAAGAAAAAAGCATTACGGAGAAGAATTGTTGGTACTCCGGAGCGTCCTCGGTTAAGCGTCAGAAGAACATTAAAGCATATGATTGCGCAGGTAATTGATGACGCAAAAGGAATTTCCTTGTTACAAGTTAATAGCAAGGGAATGGAGATCGCGGGAGCAAAAATTAAAATCGCAAAAGAATTAGGTGGGATGGTTGCTGAAAGATTAATTGAAAAAGGGATTTCCGAGATAGTGTTTGATCGGGGCGGTTATTTATATCATGGAAGAATTAAAGCCGTTGCGGATGGCGCAAGAGAGAAGGGTCTGAAGTTTTAGCCATATTTTATTAGGAGGATGCCTTGGTAACCAGCAATAGTGGAAATATTTTAGAAATGCCGAAGAAGGTATTGAAGAGCGTGTTATCTCAATAAAAAGAGTAGCAAAAGTTGTTAAGGGTGGCAGACGGTTTGGATTTTCTGCTCTTGTAGTCGTTGGAGATAGAAATGGTTCTGTCGGTTTAGGGCTTGGCAAAGCTCGAGAGGTTGCTGAGGCAATTCGTAAAGGAAATGAATCTGCCAAGAGAGCTATGGAGACGGTAACTTTAAGATCAGGAACTATTCCTCATGAAATAATTGGACGTTTCGATGCGTGCAAAGTTGTTTTAAAGCCGGCAGCACCCGGAACGGGAGTTATTGCTGGTGGAGCGGCGAGAGCTGTTTTAGAAGTGGCAGGGGTGCAAAATATTTTAACAAAATCCTTAGGTTCTAGCAACCCACATAATATTGCAAAAGCAACATTACAGGGATTGCGGACATTGAAGAATAAAGAGCAGTTTTTAGAGTTAAGAAATTAAGGATATAAGCAAATTATGGCAAAGATATTAAAGATCACGCAGAAAAAGAGTTTCTCTGGTAAGAGGCAAAATCAAATAAAGACGATGCATGCTTTAGGGTTGCGCGGCATTCGAAAGACTGTGCAGCAACCGGATAATGATGCTATTCGGGGAATGGTTAAAACTGTTAAACATATGGTATATGTAGAGGAGTTATAAGAATGCCACTTTCTAAACTTACGCCTGCTATTGGATCGAGAAAGCCTGCAAAACGTGTTGGACGTGGGACAGGAAATGGCCATGGCAAGACATCTTGCAGAGGACATAATGGTGATGGTAGTCGGTCTGGGTCGCGTAGGAAGCGTGGATTTGAAGGTGGACAAATGCCTTTACAGAGACGATTACCAAAACGTGGTTTTTTTAATATCTTTAAGAAAATATATGTTCCGATCAATTTGGGAGATATTAATCTGCACGTTGGAATTGAAAAAGAAGTGGATGCGCAAGTCTTAGTAAAATTAGGTTTATTAAGGTCAAATGATTTGCCTATAAAAGTTTTAGGGAACGGTGATTTCGAGAAAGCAATTACAATAAAAGCAAATGCTTTTAGTAAAAATGCAATTGAAAAGATAGAAAAAGTGGGAGGAAAAGCCGAAAAGTGTTAGAAACGTTTAAGAATATCTTTAAAATTCCAGAATTACGTAAAAAGGTTTTATTTACATTGGGGATACTATTTGTTTATAGGTTAGGCGGGCATGTGCCAACCCCTGGAATAGATCCAATTGCTCTAAAAGAATTCTTTAATGAATCGCAAAATACTTTGTTTGGCATGTACGACATGTTTGTCGGAGGTGCTTTTAAGAAGGTTACTGTTTTTGCGTTGGGCATTATGCCTTATATTAGTGCGTCAATTATTATACAATTATTGGGGGCTGTTTTTCCTTATTTTCATAAGTTACAGCGTGAGGGTGCGGAAGGTCGACAGAAAATAACACAATATACTCGATATGGTACAGTTTTGCTGTCTGCTATACAAGCTTTTGGGATTGCTGTGTTTTTGGAAAGCATTCAAACAAAAACGGGACAAGGTGTTGTGCTTTTTCCTGGTATTGGTTTTAAATTGTTGACTATGCTGATCTTAACTACCGGAACAATATTCATTATGTGGTTGGGAGAGCAAATTAATAATCGAGGCATCGGCAATGGCATTTCATTAATTATTTTCATTGGAATTATTGCTGGCTTACCAGCTGCAATCACTGCTGAAATCCAAGCTTTTTCTGCAGGTACTCGTTCACTATTTGCCATTCTTTTAATCTTAGCCATTGTCTTTGGGATGGTGGCTTTTATTGTCTTAGTTTCTCAGGGAATTCGGAAAATTCCAATTCAAACACCAAAACGTGTTATCGGTAGAAAAGTTTATGGAGGCCAAACGTCACATTTGCCTTTAAGAGTGAATACTGCGGGTGTGATTCCTGTTATTTTTGCAAGTTCGGTCATGTTTGTACCCAATACTATTGCACAGTTCTTCCCAAATGTTGAATTTGTACAATCGTTTCAGCAATGGTTTGTGCCAGGGGAATGGGCATATAATATTTTTTATGGATTGCTTATTGTATTCTTTACCTATTTCTATACCGCTATTATATTTAATCCTATTGATATTTCTGATAATTTGAAGAAGAGTGGTGGTTTTATTCCTGGGATTAGGCCAGGCAAGCACACTGCAGAATTTCTGGATAAGATTCTTACAAGAATAACGCTTCCAGGCGCATTTTTTCTTGCATTTATTTCTATTGTACCGTTTGTCATAATAAGTGCATTCAATGTTTCCTTCTTTTTGGGAGGGACTAGTGTGTTAATTGTTGTTGGAGTTGCTCTTGATACTATAAATCAATTAGAATCTCATCTTATGATGAGGAATTATGATGGATTCCTTAAGAAAGGTAAGATAAGAGGTCGTAAGGGATATTAGTATATAGAATGATTACCATCTATACTAAAAAAGAAATTTCAGCAATTAGAGAGTCTTGTAAAATTGTTTGTAGGATATTGAGAAGAATAAAAGAGTTTGTTGAACCAAATGTCAGGACATTGGAAATCAATAAGAAAATCGCAAAAATGATAAAAGAAGAAGGAGCTTCTCCTGCATTTTTAGGATATCGTGGATTTCCACGAGAATCATGTATCTCAACTAATGAAGTAGTTGTCCATGGAATTCCGGGGCAACAAAAGCTTAAACAAGGGGATTTGGTTTCGATTGATATTGGTGTTGTGAAAAATGGTTTTTATGGTGATGCTGCAATTACCTATCCTGTAGGGAAAATAGACGATGAAAAAAGAAGATTGATCGGGGTTACAGAGAAAGCGCTTTATCGTGGCATTGAAAAGGCGATTGTTGACAATCGGATATCTGACATTTCCGCAGCTATTGAAGATGCTGTTTTAAATGAAAACTGTTTGCCGGTACGAGAATTGGTTGGACATGGTATTGGAAGAAATTTACATGAAGAACCTCAAGTGCCTAATTTTAGATCAAGGGATATTGGCCCAAAAATAGAAGAGGGGATGGTTATTGCAATTGAGCCGATGATAAATTTAGGGACGTGGGAAGTGGAGACTATGGAAGATGGTTGGACCGTTGTGACAAAAGATCGAAAGCCGTCAGCGCATTTTGAACATACGATTGCCATCGTCAATGGTAGTCCGGAAATCCTAACACAAGAATAATAACTATTTACATGTCAAAAGAAGATTCAATTAAACTTGAAGGTGTTGTTAAGGAATCGCTGCCTAATACTATGTTTACGGTGGAGCTTGGAAATGGGCATAAAATTCTAGGGCATATTTCTGGAAAAATGCGAATGAATTATATTCGAATTTTGCCTGGGGATAAAGTGATGGTAGAACTTTCCCCATATGATTTGACTCGGGGTAGAATTATTTATCGTTCAAAATAGGGAGATTTTTTGAAATGAAAGTTCAGGCTTCTGTTAAACGAATATGTGAAAACTGCAAAGTTATTCGCAGAAAAGGAAGAATTTTGGTGATTTGTAGTAAAACCCCAAAGCATAAACAAAGACAAGGATAAAGGAGGTTTTCTTTGGCAAGAATAGCCGGCGTTGATATTCCCAACAATAAAAGAGCAGAAGTTGGGCTTACTTATATTTATGGAGTCGGACGAACAAGTGCAAATAAAATCTTAAAAAGCTTGGCAATTAGTCCGGATAAAAGAATTGGCGAGTTAACGGAAGATGAGATTGCAAATATCAGAAAGATATTGGAAAGTCAGTTTTCGGTTGAAGGTACCTTGCGTACAGAGCGGATGATGAATATCAAGAGATTGATAGATATCCAATGTTATCGTGGGTTGCGACATAGACGAGGCTTGCCGGTTCGTGGGCAGCGGACGCGAACAAATGCAAGAACTAGAAAAGGGCCGAGAAAGACGATTGCAAATAAAAAGAAAGCGGTTTAAAGGAGAAGTATACAGATGGCTGAATCTACATCAAGTCCTGCAAAAAAAGAAGTAAAGAAGAATAAGAAAAAAGCGGAAATATCAGGCATTGCTTTTATTAATGCATCTTTTAATAATACAATTATCACCATAAGCAATCCGAATGGCGATGTTATTACCTGGGCCTCTTCAGGGAAAGCAGGTTTCAAGGGGAGTAGAAAGAGCATGTCATATGCTGCTTCTGTTGCCGCTGAAATATCTGCAAAAGCGGCCTTAGACGCTGGAATGAAAAAAGTAGATGTTAAGATAAAAGGTGGCGGTGTCGGGCGAGAATCGGCTGTTAGGGCTCTTCGTGCGGCTGGTCTTGAAATAAGCTCCATAAAGGATATTACATCGATTCCGCATAATGGCTGCAGACGTGAAAAGCGCAGGAGGATTTAATAATGATTGTTTTAACTGGGCCGAAATGTAAGTTGTGCCGTCGCGAAGGTATGAAGCTAATGCTAAAGGGGGATCGTTGTTTTCTTGAAAAGTGTTCTTTTGAAAGACGCTCTTATGCTCCCGGACAACATGGAGCGCTTTCAAAAAGAAAAAGGGCTGGTAGTGGGTATGCGGAGCAATTAAGAGAAAAACAAAAGACAAAAAGAATTTATGGGATAGAAGAACGGCAGTTTCGAAAGCTATTTCAGATAGCTCAGAGGAAGGAAGGGGTTACCGGGACAACATTCCTGCAGTTGCTCGAGATGCGAATGGATAATATAGCTTTTAGAATGGGTTTTGCGCCGTCTAGGCATACGGCAAGACAGCTTGTTACGCACGGCCATTTTCAGATTAATGGAAAAAGAATAAATATCCCTTCTGCTATTTTGAAAGTTAATGATGTATTGCAGGTCGATGAAGATAGCAAAAAGATGGAAATTATTCATTCTGCTCTCAAGGCAGCAAAGAGAGGGGATGCCCCTGAATGGTTGCGAGTAGACAAGGTGAAATTGTCCGGACAAATAATTTCCATGCCGACTCGTGATCAAATAAGTACACCTGTCAATGAGAGATTGGTTGTGGAATTATATTCGAAGTAAAATGTAAAATTGATATTAAACGGAGAAAACCTGTATGAAATGGAAAAATTTGCATATACCAAAGAATGTGGTAAAAGATGATACCTCTGGTGATGGGAAAATATATGCCAAGTTTATAATTGAGCCTCTTGAAAGAGGGTTTGGCTTAACTATTGGCAATGCCTTAAGAAGAACATTGCTGTCTTCAATTACCGGTTCCGCTGTTGTCGCTGTGCGATTTAAGAATGTCCTACATGAGTTTACGACGATACCAGGTGTTTCAAAAGAGGATGTTTCGCAAGTTATTTTAAATTTGAAGAAGTTAAGATTCGATCTTAAGGTTGATGAGCCGGTTGTTATGAAGTTGGATGTTCAAGGTGAGGGAGAGGTCACAGCTGAAGCTTTTGAAGAACATCCTGATGTCGAAATATTAAACAAAGATCAATACATCTGCACTATTAATGAAGACGCTGATTTTTCTATGGAGATTACCGTTGCGCCAGGAAGAGGATATCGTTTAGCAGAGCAGAACAAGCTGGAAGGTTCCCCTATTGGCCTTATTCCTGTTGATTCCAATTTTTCGCCGGTGACTAAAGTCGTTTATAATATTGAAAATACGCGAGTGGGCCAAAGAGTTGACTACGATAGACTGTTGCTTGAAATATGGACGGATGGAAACATCACGCCAGAAGATGCTTTAGCTTATGCTGCAAAACTTTTACAAAATCATTTTGCGATATTCATCAATTTTGAAGGGGAGTTAGCCCCTGCTGAAAAAGTAAGCCAAGAAGATGCGGAAAAGAAACGTATTAAAGATCTGTTAAAGATGCGAGTTGATGAATTGGAGTTGTCAGTTCGTTCTAGCAATTGCTTACGGTTGGCCAATATCCATACTATAGAAGACTTAGTGAAGAATAAAGAAAGTGATATTTTAAAATATAAGAATTTTGGTCGTAAATCATTAATAGAACTCAATGAGATTCTTCATACCATGGGGCTCTCTTTTGGCATGGATTTGGCTTCTTATCTTGATAAATAAATTTTACGAGGACAGAGGAATATGCGCCATCTAAAACGGGGAAGAAAATTAAATCGAACGCATGAACATCGGAAAGCAATGTTAGAGAATTTGGCAGCGTCCATTTTAACGCATCATCGTGTTAAGACGGGGCATTTCAAGGCGTTAGAGGTCAGGCGAGTTGTTGAAAGACTTATTACATATGCAAAGAGAGGAACGTTGCATGATCGGCGTTTGGCGGCTTGTATTATCAAAGATAAGGTTTTGTTAAAAAAATTATTCGATGAAATAGCGCCAAAATTCAAAGATCGTAACGGTGGGTATACAAGAGTGCTGAAATTTGGTTGCAGGCCAGGAGATGCATCTTTAGTGTCAATTATTGAATTGGTCGGACTTTCTCCAAAGACACAAGAAAAGCTTACGGGAGAAGAGGAAGCGGTAAAAGAGAAAAAAGAAAAGAAAAAAATATAGCCAAAATTAAAATAGTACAAGATAAGGTTCTCGATTAATTTATCGGGAACCTTTTTTTTACAAAGTTTTCCGCTTCTTCTTTAGAAACTATTTGGTTGAGGAGTTGAAGGTCTTCTACGGACAGCATTATTTTTTTGAATATAGGCCCAGGTTTATAGCCAAGTTCAATAAGACGTTTACCACTTATTAGTGCTTGGGGAAACATAGGTTCAGAAGATAACTCCTCAAGTTTCTCAAGTAATAAATTATAAATCGATAAATTGCCATGACTTGCAAGACAGTCAAGGCGGTGTAGTTCCATCTCGGTATTAAAAAGTGGGTGACGAATAAATCGTTTCAGCGTATTTTTCCTCATATGAGGAACGTTTATGAAATTCATATGGTTTTCAACGCAATGACATACATCCGCTGTAATTTGTTTAGGAAAACGGAGAGATTCCATGATTCTATAGGTCATTTTTCTGCCAACAAGGTGGTGATTGTGGAAACGAATTCTGTCATCGGCTTGGTGGAAGGTGGCCGGCTTGCCAATATCGTGGAATAAAAGCGAAAACATAAGGGTTTCCGATGGGGGAATATTCTTTTCTTGATCGAAGAGTTTCAATGCCTTTAATGTGTGAGAAAATACATCTCCTTCAGGATGGAATTCGTTTGGTTGCTGAATACCTGCCATGTTTTCTACATCCGGAAGAATGTGTTTTAAAAGGCCATAGTCGTGTAACATTTCAATGGCATGTTGGGGGGTGGGGCCAAGAAGCATTTTAGAAAGTTCATCACGAATTCGCTCTCGGCTTATTTGAACGATTTGTGACGATTGAGATATCAATGCTTCCTTTGTTTCTGAAGATATGTTAAAGTTAAAACGTGCAGAAAATCTAATCGCTCTCATTAGCCGCAACTTGTCTTCCCAAAAACGTTGTTTTGGTTCGCCGATTGTTCGAATAATCTTTGATTGAATGTCATTCAGCCCGCCTACGTAATCGATAATTCGATCTGAAACAATATCATATAAAAGACCATTCATGGTGAAATCGCGTCTGGTGACATCTTCCTGCTCAGAAACAAAACGGACGGATATGGGTCGGCGACCATCTATATAAGCATCATCCGAACGAAAGGTGGATACCTCAAAACAATCTTCGCCATTCATGACAAGGATTACACCAAATTGTGCACCGACTTGAACCGTACGCGGAAAAAGGGAAACAATTGTTTCAGGATGGGCAGATGTGGCAATATCAAAATCCATACTGGTTAAGCCGAGTGCCATGTCTCTAACGCATCCACCAACCAGATAGGCTTTATAACCTTCTTGATGAAGGTGTTTAATAATCTGTATGGCTTTTTCTTTTTTAAGTTGTGAGCGAGGATCAGCCATTGTCGAGAAGGGCCTGGATACGCTCCTTAAGGTCTTTTTTTGGCATGGCTCCAACTAATTGCCCGACCACATGTCCTTTTTGGATAATAAGCAGGGTTGGGATGGACATGATTCCATATTGGCCGGCAATGTCAGGATGATCGTCTACATTCAGCTTCCCAAAAATAACTTTGTCTTTGAATTCTGAGGCCAATTCATCAATGATAGGGGAAATCGCTTTGCAGGGGCCACACCAGGGAGCCCAGAAATCAATGACAAAAGGTAAAGAAGAAGACAAAACCTCTTTTTCAAAATTGGCCGATGTGATTTCCATGGACATAAGTTCTCCTGAGAAGTGATTTAAGTAGCACCTGAATAATAAATAAAATTATTATTACAACAATAACAATTCAAATATAAAATGTTAAAAGTACGCTTTCTTGGTACCGGTTCTTCTGCTGGTGTTCCTGTTCCCGGTTGCCGCTGCAATGTTTGTGCTTCCCAAAAGAACGGCAATAGAAGATATCGACCAGGTTTATTAATTTATTATCATCAGAAGAACATTCTGATTGATGCTCCACAGGAACTACGGTTGCAATTATTGGAAAGTAGGGCAAGGACTATAGATGCTTTGTTAATAACGCATTGCCATGCTGACCACGTTTACGGCCTGGATGATGTTAGGATATTCAGCAAAGAAAGCAAGCTTCCTGTGTTTGGAGGTGTAGAAACGCTATCGGAGCTAAAAGCCATTTTCCCCTATGTCTTTAAAAGAACTCAAAAAGCAGGTGCAAAGCCACGTTTACGTTTGGTACCGCTTGATGCGTGTTTTCAACTGTTCGGAAAAGAGATTATTCCGCTACCGGTCTATCATGGAAAGAAGAGAATATATGGGTATCGAATAGATGGTTTTGCCTATATTCCGGATTGCAGTCAAATCCCACGTAAAACATTCCTACTCCTAAATGATTTAAATATTCTTGTGATTGATGCATTAAGATTAATGCCCCATCCGACTCATTTTTGTCTATCGGAATCGATTGATGTTGCAAAAAAGATAAGGGCAGGGCAGACCTATTTTACACATTTAAGTCACGAAATCGATTATTCGAACAGAGATAAGTTACCTTTGGGGATGGATTTTGCTTATGATGGTCTGGTGTTGTCTGTGCCTACTTAACGACAATCATTTTCCGTGTTTTGGTGAATTGATTTCCGATGTCCATTCGATAGAGATAGATGCCTGAAGCCACGAGGCGTCCATTATTGGCTTTTCCATTCCAGGCGATTTGGTAACGGTTTGGTTTTTTGTCTGCAGCGACGAGATTTTTAACGAGTTTACCTCTGATATCGAATATTTTAATGCTGACGGGGAGCGGTTTTTGGCTGGAGAACCTTCCGGGTACGACATATCGGATGGTGGTCATGGGATTAAACGGATTGGGATAGTTCTGGTCAAGCGCGAACTCGAATCGTTTATCAACGGTTAGTGTGACGGTATTCTTATATCGTTTGACATTACCGTCTTTATCGACGGATTCCAGGGCGTATTCATATGTGTTTCCGAGGGAGACATTCTGGTCGGAATAGGTGTAATCGGAACGGGTGGCTTTTGTGAGGTTCCCGCGGAGAGCTTGAGACAAGGTATAGTCTGCGGCCAACGCAAAGG
>Ga0208953_1001311_pt1 | contig 15005 bp, 8 predicted proteins | sample RifOxyB2_FD_184033 | JGI IMG/M metagenome (GOLD analysis project Ga0208953, IMG submission 184033) | Groundwater microbial communities from Rifle, Colorado - Rifle Oxygen_injection B2 (SPAdes) | ecosystem: Environmental > Aquatic > Deep subsurface > Groundwater | place: USA: Rifle, Colorado... | reverse complement strand
CTATTTTAGCAGAAAAAGAAGGAGTTTGTATACACAAACAAGCTTGATAATATGCGCCCTTCGTGCGTGGTGTTTGCATACGCAAACGGGTTGATAGTAGAGGGCCGTTCGCTTCGCTACCGGCCTAATACACATAGTTTTCGAGCGCTCCGAGTAGTGTCATTATTGCGTGCGTGTTGAAATCTATTCTGACCCATTCCTGCGAAGGGCTTGCGTTGAAGCTGCCGTCTTCGTGCTGTACGCTTAACAGATATTTTATAGCGAGGCTTATGGTTTCGTCGTAACTTTCTTCGAGGTCTTTATCCCCTTGGTCGCGAATGGCTGATAATCCGGCGTTGATTCCTTCTCCAAATGCTCCCGTTGTACAAGTGAGCCATTGTTCTGGGTCCTCCGTGCGGAATCCGCCGACATAAAGAGGGTCATCGATATTATCTTCTTTGTATTGCAAGTTTCGCAGCCAGTCTGTCATTTCTATTACCAAGTCTGCATATTCTGCGTTGTCGGTGTATTTATAGAGTCTTGCGAATGCGTTTGAGTTCCAAGAAACTATCGGTGATGAGTAGGTACTTTCGAAGTAGTTTTTCACAAAATCATAAGATTTCTGGAGGGCGGCGAGATATTTTGTTTCTCCCGTTCTTTCGAGCATATGCATGATTGCGAAATTTGCTTCTCCTGTGAAAAGTTCTGTTGCCATTGCATAATCCGGATCATCTTTCGGGTAATAATTTTTGTAACTTCCGTCTTCGTTTTGAATCGATAATAGGAAATTCGCGAGTTGCGTTATGGTGTCGCTATATTGAATGTCGCCGGTTTCGTTCTCGTAATTTATTAACGTTATAAGTGCGAGTGCTTGCGAGCCGGTGTCTGCATTTTCGTTTTCATATTCGTATAAAATATATGACTTGTTTCCTTCGGTTATTAGATATTGCATGAAAAAATCTATGCTTGTTTTTGCGGCTTCAATATAAGATTCGTCTTTTGTGAATTTATAAAGAGCTACGAGCGCGTTGCTTCCGGATATGTGGCGTACCATGCTGTAAGAGTCCGTAGTGTAATCCGATGCGTGGTCGTAAATGTAATTGAACTGACCGTTTGTTTTCAGATCGTCTTTCAGTTTTTCTCCGGCAAGTTTTATTGCGGTTTCAACTTCTTCTCTTCCTATTTCTTGTGGTTCTTCTGTTGTTTCGATTTCTTCCGTTTTCTGTGTCCTGTTTTCTGTGTTCTCAAGTAAAATTATTCCTGATGTTATCAGGGTGGCTATTAGCAAAATGTACAAGATTTTCTTTTTCATCTGGCTGTTTTTTCGGAATATACATCAATGTATTCCGAAATTGCCGGCGGAGTGTTCAAAATAACTCTTTCGTCATATCTTATTACAATCGAACCGTGGTCAAGTTCCGGAGGGCCTACGAATCCGCTGTCCTCGATAATCGGGTCAATATCGCCGTAAACAGAGCCGTAAATTCTAAGTTGGTCGCCGATTGCGCCTCTTGTTACGCCACCTTCACTTTGCATTGATCCGGAATCCATATAGAAAACTCCTGATAAATCTGTTACGTTCGGATCTATGTAGATGTCTCCGTTTAAGACGATTATTGCGAGTGATGCGAGAGCTGTATAGTCAGCATCGCTTTCATACAGGTAGTAATTAAATCCGAAATTCGCATCTATGTATTTGATGTTTGATTGGATATAAAGATCTCCGTTTTCGACTATGATTGTGTGTGCGCCTTGTGGGACTGTGAAGTTGGATCCGTCGCCGATTGTCAGATCGTTTGTATTGTTATTTCCATCGAAATAATAAATTTCTTCTGCAAGATTATTTTCGTTCTTAAGTGCTTCAAGGTCATCCCAGTCTGTTGCCGTCATATCGGTTGTTACGGGAGTTATTGTGTTGAAATTGTACATCGCTCTTGCGATGTGGTTTTCTGATGATTCTATGATGCTTGCAACGAGCCAGTCGTCTTGAGTGGCGTAAAATAATTCCGTAATGTAGCTTGAGAAACTGTTGAGAATTGTTTCAAGTGGTATTGAGTCAAGTTCTTGAGCGACCAGAACTATACCGTCAGAATTTGCAAAATCGTTTGCGATGCAAAGGATGTTTGTTCCGGCATCGAGTTGGTTTTCAAGATAAACATCTCCTGCGTTTCTCGTCAGGACGTAAGGACAGATAACTGTGACTGTCGAGTAGGCCGTGAGAGGGTTTTCTATTTCTATCTCTTGGGCTTCAGCTTCGTTTATGTATGATTCTGCAAGACAAACTCCTTCTGGAGGATTGTCGCAGTCGAGATTGGAATCGACTCTTGCCGTATAGTTGATTTCTAAGCTGTATCCTTCTGTTAAATTTCTTATTGTAATTCCTGCTAGCGGATTGGATGAGCTTGCTAGTTCATAGCAAGTTTCTGTTGATTCTTCTGCGCATATTGAAATTGCTGGAGTGATTGAGAAGGAGCCTGACTCGTAATAAAGATAAGATCCGATGCCGAGGCTTCCATCTATCCCTCCCGATGCGATAGAGTCTGTGATTGTCACTTCGTCGGATGACCCTGCCGTGTAGGTCAATGTGTAATAAATGTAGTCTTCATCGTGGGCGAGTATTGCCGAATCTGCAGTGCCCGAACCATATATTGTGAAGTTGTAAGATTGTGCTTCTTTTTCAAGTTCGCCCGCTTCCGGATTTGTTGGTGTTGGGCCTGTGTCTCCGCCCGGAGCTGTATCGCCTCCCGGACCTGAGTCTCCTCCCGGTCCGCTGTCGCCTCCCGGACCTGAGTCACCTCCCGGTCCACTATCGCCACCTGGACCGCTGTCGCCTCCCGGATTGTCATCTCCGCCCGGACCGCTTGGAGTCGTACATGTGTTGGAACAGCTATCCGTATCTACATCATTTCCGTCGTCGCATTGCTCGGTTTGTCCATCATCATTTGGTGATTGCGGAATCGCATCGCCGCAGAAGTTATGTTCAAGCGTATCCAAACAAATTGTCGGATAAGTTTGATCATAAACAGTTATAGTATCTCCTTGATTTCCGTTGCAGTATTCGACATCGTTTCTTGTACAGATACGTCCGACTGCGGTTCTTGTGCCGTCCGAGAACGTACCTTGCGTTGTTCTTGTACCTGTCGCAAAGTCTATTGCTTCGTAGCAGATTATACCGTCTCTTTCAGATCCGTCTGTGTTGTATTCTTCAACGTCTATGTCGAAGCATGCGGTTAATGTTGAACTGTTGTATGTTGCCGGAGCTGTAATCGTGAGGTTGTCGCAGTCTACTGATGGCACGTCGCTTGAGACAGAATCCGTACATGCGTCTATACATTGTCCTGATGTATCAAGGGCGCAGACGGTTATGGTGTCGCCCGCTTCGCCGTTTTTGTAGTAGGCTGTTTCATCCCAGTCTGTGAATGGGTTTGAACCCGACCAAGAAATCCATGTGTCAAAAAATTCTCCTATTGCGGTGTCTCCGACATAAGAGTCCGCCCAGTAATAGTATCCGTTGAATTCATCTGCGTCTGTCCAATTGTTTCCATCGCTGCCTGTTGCTTCGATATTTAGTTCAATGTCTTCTTCCGCTTCATCTGATGTAAGAGAGTCTGGAGTTAGGTCGAGGTCTGTACACGTTACCGGTGCGGATTCGCTTGCGACGCTGGCGCGGCAGTCTGAAATACAATTGCCTGCGGAGTTAACCGCACAAACGTAAATCGTATCTCCGGCATCGCCATTGTAGTAATAAACCTTGTTGTCTTCCGTTTCGAGCGGATTGCCTGTGCCTCCCGGAAATCCGGACAAATAATTTTCTCGAAAAGTTCCGCTTGAGTCGTCTCCCTCTTCGTTCTCCGCCCAATACTTATATTCTTCGAAATCTTCTGCGTCTTCCCAGTCATCACCGTTTTGATCAACTGATGAAGCTTCCACTGTTACTGTGCCTTCTGCTTCTTCGGCTGTTAGGGTTGTGGGGGACATTTCTAGGTCGGCGCAGTAAAGTTCTTCTTCTTCGCATTCGTAGGTTGTTGAAACCGGTGCGGAGTCTGTATTCCAATGCCAATCTCCCCAGTCCGTGTCGGATCTTTCCCATTCATCATCTTCTGTCCATGTGTATAAGATCATGTATATTTCGGAATTTGTTGTAACCGTTATTCCGCTTGGGGCATCATCTTTAAATTTGAATTTTACTCCTTTTTCTACCGTTTGTTCGTAAGTTACGCCATCTCTTTCATCACTGCTGTACATATCTCCAGCTATTGATGGCCAGTCAGATGAATCAGATCCCCAGCTCCATTCTATGTATTGGTCTGATTCGTCTAATGTGACCGTTACAGTTGTGTCTGAGTCTTGGCGGTAACTACCTCCGTCGCAACTTACATATGAACCTGTGACATTTGTTGTACACAGCATGCTGTCTAAGTCTACGTAATCCATGAATTCATCATCCAGTAAGATTCTTAATTCACTGAAATATGCCCAATATTCAACTCCGCGAGTAGGTCCCGAGGTATTTGTGTAGCTGTGAGAATGCCATGGCCATGTATATTCATCATCTTCATCTATTCCTTCACATGTTTCTGTTTGATAGATCGGATCTTCGACTGTTACAACCGGATTACTACTTGCATGCGCAATCATTTGAAATTGGCTTAGCGTTATTATCGCCAATGTTGATATTGCAATGATTTTTTTATTTCGATTGCTCATGATTTATTTAAATCTTATTTTCTGTTTAGTGACCTGAGTCCAAGTCATCTGGGTCGTCTGGTGTTTGATCATCCGAGTCGTCACTGGTATTTGCATCTCCTTCTGTGTCTGAGTTGTTTCCGGCATTTTTACTTTCATCACGATCCGTCCACTCCGTCAATGCAACTCCCACATAGACATCATACAAATTCTTGTTGGTTGCGAAGTCGACGCCCTGAAGAGCTCTTGCTTGAGCCAATGTTATTGTACCCTGAATCGGTTTTATAGCGAAACTTTCGTTTACGATCAATCCCGGATTGGCGCATTTTCTGTAAACGCCTGTCCAATAATCCGAAGTATCTCTGATGACGAAATTCATTCCGTCAGCATTGGTCCACACCATTGTTGCGTCGCCTGAAACTTGGTGATCTCGGAATGTTTTTACAAGTTCCTCGAATTTTGCGTAAACGCCTTTCCATGGTTCTAATGGAAGTACTGCGTTTAATTGTGCTTGATCCATCTCGTATAATTTTGCCAAATTATCGCTTGCGTCAGGTCCGAGAAGGATAGGAGCAAGTTCGGCAAATTTTATTGCCAACGGGCTTCTTAAGAATGTTTCACCTTTTGCTTCAGGTAATGCGCTTGAAAGTTCAAGTGCCATTTGTCTGAATTGAGGTCTTTTTTCTACAGGTATTCTTTCAAGCGGTTGAGACGTGTTTAGAAGATTTCCGATAGTGCCTTTATCCATCGATAGCATTTGTCTCAAACCTGAAATGCCGTTTGTTCCTACGATTGTAAGCATCGATGCGCCACGTGGGATGTCTCCTGCGTTTGATTCTTGTGTTTCGAGGTCGGCTGTTAGAAGTTGTTCGTAATTGAGGGATGCGATGATTGTACTGGCAAATTCTTTTGCTGTTGCCTTGCCTTCGTCGGTATCTGGGATTGTATTTGTAGCAACGAACATCGCTTCCAATTGAGGTTGGAAGAATCTATCTATAGTAGCTTTCAATGCTTCCGGATTCCTGTTTTGGTGGAAGCTTTCAACTACGAGGCGGTTCACTATATAGTTCATTTCATGTGTGTCGAGTTCTCTTGCGATCGTTGTGTCCGCTAGTGCTTTTATGTTTATGAGCGCTGTTAAGTCTGCATAATCTATGCCTGTAAGTTTTCCGTCAGGTCCGATTTGCATTGTGGATAAGCCTTTGAACTCCGTTGAAATTTCCGGCATGATTTTCTTTGCAAACTCCGAGAGGTTCCCGTCCGCAAGTCTTTCTGTTGCAGTTTCGGTTTTGCCGTTGATTGCAGTCCTGATTCTCTCATGAGAGGCTGTTAATCTGGCTTCATATGCTTCTGGCGTTTTTGTCGAGAGGATTTCTTCTCTATGAGTTGCGCCTTCTTCTCCTTTCAATTCGTCCCATGAAAGGATTCCGTTGCGTTTAGCTGCGCCTTTTCTTGCCACCTCGCGAACAGATCTGTCCGCTGTTAATGTAAGGTAGCTCGCTTCATCTCTCTGAATATCTTCGTTTGATCTGAAAGGATTTGTCTTGATTGTTATTACCATCTTGTTTGTATTGCCGAATTCGTCAACGCCGCCCATGTTTATTGTGCGCATTTCCATGGTTAGGTTGCCTTGCATTCTATCGAATGCCAAATATAAGTTGTCCAATGTTCTTGGAGCTTCCGGATCTGATGGGTCGCCTGTGATAAGGTGTGTTTCCGGTTCGGTTTGGCCGTCCATATGTAATTCGACTGTTGTGCTTCTTAACATGTTCTTAGCGAAAGAAAGCCTGAATGCTCTGTTTTCAAATCTTTCATCAACTCTTTCGTCGCGTGCTAATGTGATTCCGCTTTCCGCGAATACTTCATTATATGCGTCTATGCCTCTGCCAAGATCGACATTGAGAGTTCTGTTTTCGATTTCCATTCTTCCCGTTTCCGGATCTATCTGAACTCTTCCCGATTCAGCCATGAATGTTGATGGATTTGCGGATAATAATCTGTCTTTTTGTTCTCTTGCAGCTTGTTCGATTTCTCTTCTTATTTCAGGGTCTGTGACACCAAGCAAGTTCGCGATTTCGTTTTCTTTTGTTATGAAAGGTACGACTCGAGTGGCGCCTATTGTTACCGTAATGAATGCGATAGGTATAACTGCCGGTAAATGAGATAATGTTCCTTTTATACTTTGTAGTTTGCTTTTATTTGGGAAGAGAACAGTCAATAATGCGTCCGGTGTTACGAAGCCTACTTTTAATCCTCTGACCGGTTGTACGAATTTTTCTTTTCCTGCGTAATCGGCTTGTTGTTTTGACATATTGTAAGCGTATATCAAAACCTCATCTTGAACGGCCGGATCGTCTATTCCTTCTATTGCAGCTTGAAATTGAGGAAGTTTCCTCATTTCTCTCAATGATGCTTCTCTGTATTGTGCAGGATCCGGAATTTGATCCAGTTGAGCTCTTGTCATTTCTCTCTCGACACGCATCTCTACTGAGTCTGCGGCGTTGTCTTGCAATGAAACATGTGCGCTGTAACTCGGTGGTAATCCTATGAAAGATACCCCAAGGCTTCCTCCGACTCCGAGTTGAAGCTTGCCTTCTCTTCCGTATATTGCAGATGCCGTTACACTTGCTCCCAATACATTGATATGTGGAGTTACTGTTACGTCGAATTTTTCAGTATCTATTACGTTTATCGGTTTCCCATATCCCGGTAATATTTGGTCTATTGAGAAATATCCGTTTGTCTTGATATTAATAGGTATGTCGATGAAACCTAATTTATAAGGCAAATTTATTATAGGGGATAAGATGATGTTTTGTATTCCTTTTACAGGATCTAATATCAACATCACTCCTGCTACTGGGATCTCTCTGATGCCTGATGGTTGTGTCTCGATAGATGCTCTTACGGCTTCTTCTATGGCTTGTGCTGTAGGAAGTGTCATCTGTCTGTTCACCTGTTCCGATATGGATTTTGCGAGTTCTTCCGTTTGTTGAGGAGTTAGATCGACGCTTGTTAGTACGTCTTGTACGAGTGCGTTTATCATTTCTCCATTAGGACCGCCTGTGTATTCTCTTACTATTTCAGCTTTTGATCTTGCTCTTTGTGCTCCCAATTCAACAGTTCTTGAATGTAAATATCCGAGTTGTATGAATTCGCGTTGTGTGTCCGTCAGTTCTCCGGGGCGCAATTCCATGTTCTTGAATTTCACCTCGATTATTGAGACGAGCGCATCATTTTTGGCTCTAATCAATTTATTCAACTTGTTTATTTCTTCTGTATTCGGTTCGTTTTTCTTAACTTCTTTGTCGAGGGCTTTTTTGAGTTCCTTAATATCTTCCTCTACAGTTCCTGCATCTATGCCAAGTTCTTTGGCAACTTTTACAAGATCTATTTTTGGATTCATTGAGTAATTTCTAAGTCCTTCGATCATCATATTCTTAAGCTGCACTTTCATTTGACCTGCATCTATATGGTCTCGTCCGCCTTCATATCCGGTATGCACCCTTGCCATCATGTCTGTTCGAGCAGATTCAAGAGTGTATCTTCGTGTTAAAGGATTTAAGTTCCTTTTTCCATGTCCTTGTTCTCCTTCGCTCAATTCATATTGAGTCGCCTCAAGGTCTCTTCCGCTGAAAGCCTCTTCCATCAACTTGATGGATTCTTGTTCTTCCGGTGAATATGCCGACATATCTATTTGGCCTGTTTCCACTTCTGATTGTTCTTCTCCCGGTGTTAATCTTGCGAGAGCATCAAACAATTCGATGCTTGAGTTAAGCACTTGTTCGTATCTTTCGCGTTTTTGTATTTCTTTTTGAGCCTTGTCTATCGGCGCCTGTTTGGCTGCGATCTGTTCGCTTGCTCGGATGCAGAGTCTTAATGCGAGACGCATTTTTTCAAGTCCCTGTTCCGTTGCCGGAAGTCTTGCAGCTCTGTCGTTAATTCCTCGTGCCAATGTGTCCACTCTTGTTTTCCATTTTGGTAACGATTCTCCTTCTTTTCTTGTAAGAGCTACTGTCAATACGTCTGCCAATTCGTCGCCTGTTTTTTCTCTTAACTTATCTTCATTTATATCTATTTCTCTGAATTTATCTCCTTCTTTTCTGGCATCTTCAAGCTCTTTCGCGACAATTCCTTGTCTTGCTTCAAGAAGCAAATATTTTTCCATGAAATCTTGACCACTTGTTTCCGAGACGCCTTTTACATTACCGAGCTTTATGATGTCATCGAATTTTATTATTTTGTTAGCATTTTTATTTGCGATTTCCAAGAATTGAGGAACGTTCCATCCGAAATCCTCTGATGCTATTTGAGTGGCGGTTCTAAGTCCGGCGCCTCCCGTATCAAATGTTGACCAGTTTCTTTCGTTCAATCTTGCCGGTATTTGCCATTTTGCACGCCCGAGTTTCTCTAGATCGCCTTGTACTTTTTCCGTTGCCGCTTCAAAAAGTTCTGTTTTCTGTTCGGATGTTCTTTCTGCATATCTTTGATCAAGGGCCTGGGCTTCCGCCGCTTCGTCTTGTCCGCCTCCCATCATACTTGTTATTTCTTGATCATCAGCTTTTTTAGCTGCCACTTCAGTTGCAGTTAGAGGTACCTTTACCTTGTCGCCTTTCAAGCAATATCTTTTGTCTCCTTCTCCGACTACGTGGAATTCCGCGCCCTCCGGATTTAATGCAAGCAGACCGTCTATCGTAAGTCCATTTTTTTCTGCTATTTGCACAAGGAATTTACCTTCGACTTCCGCTCTGGATAGTATTCTTGTTCTTGGTTCTTCCATATGCGATTCCAGCAAGGCGAGCCTTTCATCCACTTGTCTTTTGATCATGTCATCTATGTACTCTTTTTCGGTTTCGGTTATTCCGCCTTCTTCTACTCTTGAAAATGCTGCATCTATATCTTGAAAAGATTTTTCGATTTCCGCCTTTATGGCTTCATCGGTCAACCCTTCGGCTTTTTCTTTTCTGTCTTTAATTTCTTTTTTTACATCTTCTGTGAAATCGGGTTTTGGAGCATCGTTGCTTTTGTAAACCATTTTCCCTTGCGGTTCATTGAACATTTCAAGGAATAAATTTCGTAGGATAGCCATGTTTTATTTTTGTTATTATTTTTGAATCTAATAATTTTATCACAAATTGTCTCGAGTTTCAATAGCTGATAAGATGATGGTCGATTTATAAAAACCTACCATGAATCTTCCAATCATCATCACGAATTTCAAAACATATGAAGAAGGTACGGGAGCGAAGGCGCTCGAACTTGCGAAAGCTCATGCGAAAGTTGCCACGGAAACAGGCGTTAGTTTCGGAATCGCTGTTCAGCCGACAGATTTGACGATGTTGTCCGCCAGTATAAGCCTTCCGGTTTTCGCGCAGCATATTGATGCTGTTGATTTTGGGGCTAATACCGGTGCGATTTTGCCTGCGGCTGTTAAGTCTTGCGGAGCAACCGGAACGCTAATCAACCATTCGGAAAGAAGAGTGTCTATGGATCATATCAAGAAGGCTATTGAGATGGCTAAGGCGCTTAATCTGTTTACAATAGTTTGTGCGATTGATGATAATGAAGCGCGTGAAATCGCCAAGATGGGACCTGATTTGATTGCCGTTGAACCGCCTGAATTGATTGGTGGCGATATATCTGTTTCGAAGGCAAATCCGGATTTGATTAAGAGGTCTGTTGAAGCTGTTGGTAAAGGTAAATTATTGGTTGGTGCCGGCGTGAAGACGGGGGAGGACATCCGTATTGCGATTGAGCTTGGGGCGAGCGGAGTTCTGCTTGCGAGCGGAGTTGTGAAGGCGAAGAATCCGGAGGAGGTTTTACGCGAATTGGCGAGTGGGATAAGAAGTAAACAGTAAACAGTAGAATGGGGAAAATTTTAAGGAAAATTCGTATGTTGGTTTATTGGGCGGCTAGGGTAAGACGCAGATAACAGATAACAGATAACAGATAACAGAATGAGGGATAAATTAAGGAAAATTCGTATGGTTGTATATTGGATGGTTATCATCTTACCCGTATTTTTGCCGTTATATTTTTTGCGATTTTCGGTCGGTGGTGTGCCTATGACTTATGTTGAGGTGGCGGTTTATGTGATTTTTGCCGCTTGGGTTGCGAGCGGAGGTGTGAATAAAAAAGTTGTTCAGCGAGTAGTGGGCGATAAGGTTTTTTGGCTTATTGGGGCGTTTTTTTTAGTGGCGGTTATTTCGACTTCTATTGTTCCGAAGACTTTTTTGAAGGTTGATGGAAGCGAGATTGCATCTTTTACGGCCGCGCTTGGTGTATTGAAAGGGTGGGTTTTTATGCCGATTTTGTATGCGATTATGTTAAAAGCTCATATTGAGTCGGATCGTGAAAAGAAATTACTTGTTTTGGCTCTTGCCGGTTCGGGTTTTTGGCTCGGCGTTTGGGCTATATGGCAGGTTGTTACAGGCAATTATATTACTTCCGATGAGCGAGCTTCCGCCATGTTTGAGTCGGCGAATTATTTGGCTCTTTATCTGGCTCCGATTTGTGTGATGTGCGGTGTTTCGTTGGCGTCTGTTTTTAAGAGGAGGTTTGATTATAAAAGCGTGATTGCGATTGTTGTTTCTTTGGTGGTTTTTGCAGGTATGTTTTTTACCAAATCTTATGCCGGATACTTGGCGGTTTTGGGCGGATTAGGGTTATGGTTTTTGTTGAATAAAAATTTTACTCGCAAAGTCAAGACTTGGGCTTGCATAGGGCTTCTGATGGTGCTTGTTCTGGTTGGTTTTTCGCAGGTCGGTACGGAAAAGTTTCAAACATTTCTTGAGTTTTCAGAGAGGTCTTCTTCAAGTGCTCGCATGCAGATTTGGAATGCGTCTGTCGATATGATTTCAGGGTCTACTTTTTTGGGGATTGGACTTGGGCAATTTGAGTCGCAATATCAATGGAAAGTTGCCGATTTATATGGTATGGAAACTTACGAATGGTTGATGCCTCATCCACATAATTTCCTTTTGGGGATTTGGCTTAATTTCGGGCTTTTTGGTGTTTTGGCGATGGTGTGTATTTTGGTTTTTGCTTTTATGCGAGTTAGGAGAGGTGATGAGGTTTCGCTTGTTATTGCATGTGCGATGGCGGCCGTTTTGATTCATGGAATGTTCGATATGCCTTTTATGAAAAATGATCTGGCGATGGAATTCTGGATTCTGGTTGTTATGATGGGGGAGGTGATTTCTGGAAGGGTTGAAAAAGGCAAGGGGCTAGGCAGGAAATTAGGGTTTCCTACAATAAATCTTGCGGTTCCAGATGGCGAGCATGGAGTTTTTTTGACTAAGGTTTTTATGGATGGACGTGTTTATAAAGGAGTTATGCATAGGGGAGAAGCTCTTGGGCGCGGATATTCTTGCGAGATACATTTGCTGGATTTTGATGGAAATGCTTATGGGAAAAAGGTTGTTGCGGAGGTTGGTAAGAAAATTAGGGAGACGAAGAAGTTTGATAGTGAAGAGAAGTTGAAGAAGCAGATTCAGAGAGATATTTCTATTGTGAAGTAATGTGGGTTAGGGTATAAGAATATTCCTTAATTTTTTAGTGATGAAAGTAGCCGAAATAAAAGCAGATGATCCTTATGGTGAATCACGTCTTCGCATGGTTCAATCTTTTGGATATTCTTCTGTTGAGGCTTATGAATCCGCGTATCGTGATTGGGCTGTGAAAGGAATTTCCGATAGGATTTTCTTGCGTTGCATGGAATTGATGAAGCCTGCCGAGGCTTGAAAAATTTTCTCCAAACGGTTACTCTCATATCCGATGCTGGATTATTTACGAAAACAAATACCGGAAACGCATCCGATCAGGCTCTTCTACTATAAGATAGTGGCTGTTTTGGCGGCGATATATTACAGATTCCCTTCCCGTTATTTGCGCGTTATTGCTGTTACAGGAACGAAGGGTAAGACTACGACTTGCAGTCTTCTTGCGCAGATTCTTGAGAAGGCTGGTCATAAGGTTGGAGTGATGTCGACAGTTTTTTTTCAGGTTGGTGATAGGAAATGGGCGAATCTTACCAAACAGACGACGGTTGGACGGTTTGAACTTCAGAGATTGCTTAGGGAAATGGTAGAAGAAGGATGTCAGTATGTAATTATAGAAACCTCTTCTCATGCGATGTTGCAATCGCGATTATGGGGCGTGAATGTCGATACGGCGGTTTTTACAAATCTGCAAAAAGATCATATCGAATATCACGGTTCTTTTGATTCTTATAAGCAGGCAAAGGGGATGCTTTTTGATAAATTAAACAGGTCGCAAAGGAAGTCGAATGTGCCAAAAGTTTTTGTTGTGAATAATGACGATGTTGCATCCGATTATTTTCTTAAATTTCCTGCGGATCAAAAATATACTTTTGGGCTTAGGAAAGGTATTTATGTGTCGCGCGATGTAAAATCGCTTCCGAACGGGTCCGAGTTTAAATATTTTATTCCGAATGGAGAAGCGGAAATTAGATTCCCACTTCCCGGAGTTGTGAATGTTTATAATGCTACTGCTGCGGCTACTGTTGCGGTTTCCGAACATATAGGTTTGCCGACTATAAAGAAAGCGCTTGAGGAGTGCAGTGCGGTTCCCGGAAGAATGGAGCCTATTGATTGTGGACAATTGTTTTCCGTTATAGTTGATTATGCGCATACTCAGGATTCTTTGAAGGCTCTTATAGATGTCTTCAAGCCTCTTACAAAAGGTAAATTAATACTTGTGTTCGGTGCTACCGGAGGTGGGCGCGATAAGGCTAAGAGGCCTCTTATGGGCGAAGTTGCCGATCAGAGGTGTGATGAGATTATTATTACCGATGACGATCCTTATGATGAAGATAATATCGCTATAATCGAACAGATTGCCGGAGGTATTAAACGGGCGGAGGGGGAGAGGCTCTGGAAAGTGCCTTCTAGGAGAGAGGCTATCCGTTTAGCCTTGTCGATGGCGCAAGAAAATGATACTATATTGATAGCTGGTAAGGGGGCTGAAGAATTTCAAATGACTCGCGAAGGAAAAATCCCCCACGATGACAGGCAAGTTGCAAGAGAGTTTTTGAGCAAGGAGAGTGATGTGGAGATAGGGGGATGAATTCCGAATTCCGAATACGGAATACCGGATTGAGAATGGCGAGTAATAAGTAATATTTTTAATTTAATTATGATGGATGGTTTTCTGGTAATAGATAAGCCGAAAGGCAAGACTTCTTTTGATATCGTTGCGGATTTGAGAAAGATTCTTAATGAACGTAGAATTGGGCATCTTGGTACGCTCGATCCTATGGCGACAGGTGTTCTTGTTATTGCGATCGGTCGGGCTACCAAGCTGAACGAATTTCTTATGATTATGGATAAGGAATATGATGCGGAAATTGTGCTTGGTGCAAGAAGCGATACTTGTGATGCTGAAGGGAAAATCGATTATAAGCCGGAATATATTAAGGCGATTTATAAGGAGGCTTCCGCTCGTAAAGAAGCTGAGCCCGATTTGAAAAAAGTTATGGTTGCGCTTGAGGAGTTTAAAGGTGTGATAGATCAAGTGCCGCCACAATTCTCGGCAATTAAGGTGAATGGTGAGAGGGCTTATCATTTGGCAAGGCAGGGCTTGCCAGTCAGATTGCCTTCGAGAAAAGTTAAGATCAGCGATATTACGGATATTGGGTTTAGGGTTGATGAGTACGGTTATGGGATTTTGCTTGAAGGAATGGAGAAGCCAGTTATGTTGCCGGTTGTGAATTGCAAAATCAAATGCGGAAGTGGGACTTATATAAGGTCTATTGCGCGCGACTTAGGTGAGAAACTGGGATGTTTCGGTTTCTTGGGTGGGCTGAGAAGGACTCGTGTCGGGCAGTTTGATTTGGAGCGCGCGGTTAAAGTTGAGAACGTTAAGGCGGAGACTGTTGAGTTAATACCTCTTGATAATGTACTGGAAGGGTGGGCGAGAATGGATCTCAATCGTGCGGATTACGATAGGATTATGAGAGGGCAGAGGATTAAGGTTGGAGGGAGTTTCCCCGGGAGTTATGTTGCTGGATATTATGAAGGAAAGCTCGTGAGTATTTTGAGATATGATAATAAGCTGGGGAGTTTGAAGGTTTATAAGAATCTCTGAAATTTTCGCTTAGATGGCTTCCTTTCTGTTATTTACTCGGCCGGTCTTGCGACCGACTTTCGTAAAGAACAGAAGCGTGCAGATATCTTCGCGGAAATTTCAGAGATTTCGATTCCATGTGTTTGTAATGTGACTGTGGTTTACTTGACTTGTTTTGGTGATTTTTATATAATTTAGTTAGATTAATCAATTTAACTAAAATCATTATGCAATACGCTTTGTCTATGTTCAAT
>Ga0208953_1001301_pt1 | contig 15127 bp, 12 predicted proteins | sample RifOxyB2_FD_184033 | JGI IMG/M metagenome (GOLD analysis project Ga0208953, IMG submission 184033) | Groundwater microbial communities from Rifle, Colorado - Rifle Oxygen_injection B2 (SPAdes) | ecosystem: Environmental > Aquatic > Deep subsurface > Groundwater | place: USA: Rifle, Colorado... | reverse complement strand
CAGGAGGGAGGACTCGGTGTGAATGTGCGAGTCTATCAGGCCGGGGATGAGGAAACCCTCGTACTGGCCCTCGATCTCCTCCACCCGGGTTATGACTCCGTCTTCCTCGGATATGCTAGCTGGGAACACAATCTTGTTACGGACATCGACTAGGTTTCCCACTATCAAGGTTCACACGACCATTCGATATGTGATTGCGGAAGGTTAACAGTATCCCAGGTTTGGGCACCTGTCATCCCACAATCAGCCGGAAAGCGTGGTCTCCGGACCACATTGATGTATCAGCGCCTCGTTCCAGAGATGTGATGAGCAGCGGCGACCCGCCCTCTGGGACCGGACACACTCCCAACGTCTCCTTCCGGAGTTACCGGCCAGGCGACATCCCAGCGTGCGCGCGCCTGGCCAGGGATGCGTGGCCCGCGGGCCCTATCATCGACTCCAGAGAGCTCGAGCTCGCGGGCATGGAAGGATACATGGAATACTCCCTGGGCGCCTCCAACTGGGCGGAGATAGCATCCACGTCCGAGGGTGTTGTCGGCTTCCTGTTCGGCCGGATCGACAACTACTCGGAAGTGTCCGTGCCGAAGACGCAGTCGCTCAGCGAGATCCCTGCATTGCTGAAGTCATTCTTCGAGCGCAGGCAGACGGACCCGAGACTCCTCGCATTCGTCTGGAGCCTCGCGCTCACCGAACTCAAGCTCAAGCTGAATACTCCAAAGTCCGACGCGGCGATAGAGATGCTCATAGTCGACTCGAGACACAGAGGAGGAGGGATCGGCAGCGCGCTGATGGAACGGTTCCTCATTGCCGCGAAGGATGCCGGTTCTTCGCTCGTGACGGTGTACACCGACGACCTCATGAGCGACTGGCAGTTCTATGAGAAGCGCGGCTTCAGAAGGGTGGCGACCTTCCACGACAACATAACCTCGCACTATTCGGGCTCAAAGGCTCGCGGGATAGTCTTCGCAAAGAATCTGGAAGGAAGAGATCCGTCCGTTTCCCGACGCATCCGAAGATGATCGGACGACCACTCCCGCGCTGTTGTGTCTCCACATAGGACAATGGTGCTGACCGTAGGTCCGCACGAGCGTTGCCGCGAGCCAAGGCTGGAAAATGGGAAGTGGTTTCAGGGGTCCGATCCCAGGTCACGCGACGCCCCAGTAGGCCTCCAGGAAAGGCCACCAGCCCATGTTCGGGAACTCGAACGTGATGTACGTGTTGAACCCGCCCCAGTCCGACTCCGCGTTGGCCACCGTGCACGCGCTGTAGCTCGCGGGGAACAGGATGCCCAGTCCCTGGTATCCGTACATCTCGCTGTTCTTCGTGATCCCCATGGCGAGCATGGCCTCTGAATACTCTTCGATGACGTCCTCGCACAGCTTGATGACGGGGTCGCCCTTCTTCAGCGCCCCCATCACACTCTGCACGAAGGTCGGTAGGTCGATCCAGCCCTCCAGACGAGCGCCCCAAGGCATTATGGATTCCAGCTGGGCGGTTCCGACCACATCCCTGTAGGAGTCGATGTCGCCCGCCATGCCATTGGCCATGGCCGTGACGGCGTCCCCTAACTCGATGATCTTGGACATGTCGAACACGGACTGCGTGGTCAGTATCTCGCTCTGATAGGGCGGGACGCTGAACAGCTTCGTGAACTCCTCGACGATGATCAGGCTGAGCGTGCGAGCATCCATCTCGGGGTTCAAGATGAGCCTCTGGACAATCAGGTCGTATGAGAACCCACGCCATCCGATGTAGCTCTCGCTCGCGACCATGTAATCGACGCTCAGGCCCTTGACCGCATACTCATAAAGGGTCTCCATCTGGCCTATCGAGCACTCGTCCGTGGCGATGACGTCGACGTGATATCCCTTGAGGGCGTCTATCAGTTCGTGGTGCGAGAGCCAGTCCCAGTCGGTCCCTGGCTCCGAATCCTCATCGACAGTGGTGTCGACGCCCACACCCGCTGTCGGCGTGCCGTGGTCCCAGAAGAACAGAAGCATGTGCTCAGCCGGGAAGTTGGTGTCACTGTACCCGACGAACCACGCCAACGTGGCCGGGTCGCCCATGTTGATCTCCCCGAGCTCCTTGAGCAGGACCAGCTCATTGTCCTCGACGCAGTACAGGTAGGCAGGTTCGTACAGCCTGTCCACTAGCACCAGAGAGTTGACCAACTCGCTCGAGTCCCCGTCCTTGAGCTCCTGGAGATCGGTTTCCGTGTATGGATCGAGGTCGTTGTCGGCAACAAGGTACACGAGCACGGACCAATCCGCAATCACTTTCGCGTCATCGCTCACAATCTCGCTTGTCGCGCTCTCCGTCTTCGCCGCCGCCACTCCAAAAAGCAGAGAAATGGCGAACACCACGGACACGGAGACGCTGATACAAGCGTCCAATCTAGCATGTCGAAGCATTCCCTCACCCATTTAGGCCCGGGTGGCTAGAACGCACTCGCCTTATTTCGGATTTCGCCCACTGACTATATGAAACAGGATGCTAACAAGAGGCATCCTCGCGGGCAGCACTGACGGGGAGGGCGAGAGCGGAGTCGCCACTTGATAACCTGAGAGGACGTCGAATCTGAAATGCATGGGAGAAAGAACCCTCCGGCGCAGCGTGGCCGGAGGGCGGTTTCTGGGATTTGTCACCCTAGGACTTCTTCGAGCGGGCCCGCGGCGTTCCTCCACTCGCGCCCGAGCGTGAGAACGTCCTCCGTGAACCACGGCTCGAGCTGGTAGTCCTTGACCAACGTGAGCAGGTCGAGCGCGTCCTCGACAGACATGGACCCGTCCTTCAGGCCGAGGTACACGCCCTGGATGTCCACGTAACCCTGGGCCTGGTCGAAGTCGTCGCCCCAGTACCCGAAGCAGTCGACCATCTGGGCCAAGACGACCATGTAGGCCTCCCGGCTGCAGTACATCCCCCACTCCATGCTGCGCACGCGCTCGAGCGCAGTGACCGCGTCGCCCGCCTGGCCTGCACCCAGCGCATCTATAGCCATCGAGACCGCTTTGTGATCCGTCGCGTGTTGGTGTGGCCTCAGCATCGGCTCCCACGAGGCCATCATGCCGCCCTCACCCATGGTCCACGGGATGAATATCCTCCTGGCGTCGATGATGGCCCGGTTCAGGGCATCGGCCATCTCCACCGCCGCGGCCTTCTGCTTCGGCGACTTCGCGGCTGCATACGCAGCCTCTATCTCAACGGCCCTGGCGTTGATGGCCGCGGACAGCGCCTCGAACTCACCCAGGGCCGTCAGCGCATCCCCGATGTTGGCGAGCTGCGATGGCACCATGGGCTTCTCAGAGCACAGGTTCTGCTGCGCCCAGTCGCACGCCGGCACGAAGTCCAGTGGCAGGACCAGCGCGTTGACGGACCTGAAGGCCATGAGCGCGGTGAGCTCCATCACCATCGCCATCATGTCCTCTGACTGGATCTCTATCGTGTCGAGCTGCGTGTGATAGTACGGATCGAACCCCGTCCCCCAGACCATCTCGACCGCGGTTCCTCCGCCCTTGCCGGCGAAGGACCAGGCATCGGTCCACGTCCACACGGGCGTGTAGCAGTTGAGGACGTTGAGGTAGCCGAGGTCCGATATCGCGCTCCAGACGAATGCGCTGACCTCCAACGATATCTCGAGCCAGACCTTGCCGTCGACCTTAGGGAAGCTGCCGCCGTCTATGTTCAGCTCCATGACGAGGCCGTTCATGATGTCAGGGTGAGCGCACACGAATTCGTACGATCCCACGAGCCAGTTGAACCACGTGCCGTCCGGGCCGCCGCTCTCCTCCGAGCCGACGGAACAGAACACGAGCGTCCTCTCGTTCACGTAGTCGCCCGAGGCCCTCGCCTCGGAGAACATCCTGGCCATCTCGAGCACTATCGCGACCGATGAACAGTCATCGAACGAGCCGTTCCACCACGTGTCGATGTGCCCAGATATGACGACATACTCATCCGCCCTTGTCGTGCCTTCGAGGACCGCAGCGACATTGACGGACAGCGCGTCTGGGTCGAAGTCCGTCCTGCCCGTGATCTCGAGAGTCACAGGCCTGGACAACATGAGCTCCTGCAGCCTCGCGGCCGAGTTCGGTGATATCGATATCGCGGGTATCCGCGAGAAGACCGAGTCCTGCTTGATACCCTCGGGGTTGTCGGCACCAGCGAAGTAGCCGTAGAACATGACTGCCGAAGCGCCGTGAAGGGCCGCTTCCTCCGCAGGCGTGTTGGGCCATCCCTGCGTGTTGTCATCCCTGTGCACGAGCGCGATCGCCCCGTCAAGGCTGCCGTCGGACCCGCACGCCTCGTCGAACTCCGAGGCGGTGCCGTAGCCCACATCGACCACATCCGCGACCAGGACGGTCCCGTCCGCTTTGTTCCCGTGGAAGTACGCCTGGCCGTCGTCGTAGCCCCAGACGGACTGAGCGTCCCCGTATGTCGTGGCGGGAACGTCCTCGTTACCATTCGACACGATCTTGACCGTAGTCCCGTAGTGGTCCCAGTTCGTGACCCTGAACTCCTCCCACCAGACCTCATCCACGGGCATCGCGTCGAGTTGATCATACACGTACTCCTGGGCCGCCCTCTCCTCAGGAGACCCTGCTGTCTTCTCCCCTAACGAAGACAGGTACACCAGCTGGCTCCACGCATGCTCGTAGTCAAGTCTCTCGAGGATCACAGCCTCGTCGGGTGTGAGGTTGAGCGGCTTCGATGAGCCGATGGCAGGCATGCCGTAAGAGACAGGCATCGCCATCACCGCAACGAACATCAACCCGAGGCACAGAACAATCTCCCTACGCACTGTATTCCCCCCAATCGCTACCCTGACACGGAATGTCAGGGCAATCCTGAATTGCGGACTGACTTCATAAGCGTTGTCAGTCTGAAGAGGGGGCGGAGAAGACCGTACCCCTTCTGAAGCGCCGACGTCTACAGCGACACGACTACCTTCGCGGACCTCTTCCCAGTCATCAGGTCGATGTCGATCCGGCCGATGTTGACTCTCCTCACGGATCCGTCCGTGACCTGCTCTTTTGCCACTGTCTCAGGGTCTCGCTCGTTCTTGCGGATCATGATCATGAGCGCATGGCGCTTCTCATCCATGTCCTGCACGAACGTGACCTTTCCCCGGAACTGGGTCGTCTCGTACAGATGGTCGCAACTGCCCTCGGCGTAGCCGAGGTCGACCATGGCCTGGCCCCAGACCCTGCAGTCCCGTTTCAGCGCATCGACCTTCCGGCCCTCGTGGGCGCAGTGGAAGTACATCACGTTGCGCGCCTCGTCGTACCCATGAGTCAGGGTGACGAGGTACGGTCCTTCCTCGTCACACATCGCAATCGTCACGTACCTCGCGGCCGTGAGCACCCTGATCATCTCCGTCTTGTCCGTGACCTCCTTCTCCTTTCGCCTGATGCCTCTCAAGACGCGCGACCTCCATGGACAGAGAGGGAATCGTCTCCAGGCATTAGTATATCTCCCGTCGACAGGTGGTTCTCCTCCAGATTCGACGGCAACCGGCGAGCGTTCGTCGAAAGGCTATTACCCTCCAGGGACGTGCTCTGCCCCTGGTGCAACGATGGCAGAGGATGTGCTCATAGTGTTGAACGACGCCCCATACGGGACGGAGAAATCGTACAACGGGCTCAGGCTCGCAATCTCCCTCCAGGCGAGGGGCAACAGCGTGAAGATGTTCCTGATGGCGGACGCCGTATCCTGCGGCCTCCCGAGGCAGGAGACCCCCCCAGGGTATTACAACATAGGCGAGATGCTCGAGAGGGTGCTCGCGAAGGGCGGACGGGTCGCGGCCTGCGGCAGCTGCATGAAGGCCAGAGGACTGACCATAGAAGGCCTTGTCAAGGGGATCGAACAAGGCTCGATGGCGCTCTTGTCAGAATGGACCGAGAAGTGCGGCAAGATACATTCGTTTTGAGAACTGCACGGGTCTTCGCAACGTGAGAGGGGACGACTAGCACCTCTTTCCGGCCTTCAGAACCTACCCTTCGCGCCACCGCCGCCAGACCTGCCGCCGCCGAACCTGCCCCTGGTCAGAATGCCTCCGATCCAGAAGAACACCCTGCCCTTGGTGGCGACGCCGACCACGCCCACGATGACAAGCGCAAGGGCCAGCTGCCAGTAGTCGATCCCTAGGAGTTCGATGTCGTATCCGTCCTCGTTGATCCTGTCGGGGTCGCTGGTGAGCTCCTCCACGAGCGCCGCGACCGTGTAGAATATGCCTGGGTAGTAGTCTCCGACGGCGAGGTACGGCTCGAGGTTCTCTCGGCCAATCGTGCCGACCTTCGCGTCGTTCAGGATACCCTCGAGTCCGTAGCCGACCTCTATCCGCCACAGCTCCTCCTCAGTGGACACCAGGACAAGGACTCCGTTGTCCTCGTCCTCCTTCCCGATGCCCGAGGTCTCGAACAATTCCACGGCGAATATGTCTATGCCCTCGGGCTGCGTGGAGTTCACGACAACGATGGCTATCTCATCCGAAGTGACCTGGTCGAGCTCGTAGCATATCTCATCGAGCGTCCCGATCTCGTCAGAGGTGAGTACGCCCGCGAAGTCGTTCACATAGAGGAATATCTCAGGCGTCGCCTGCGCGCCCGCGCACGCGAAACAGAGCATGGATGCGAGGACGACTGCCGTCACAAATGAATTCCCGTGGTTCATCTGCCATCCCCGAGGATCCGACCAGACCTAGGCCTCGCCGGGGATCGGGTCGTAGTACCGCTTCTCCTCGAACCCGAACATGCCCGCGAACAACACTCCAGGGACGCGCTTGATCTTGCTGTTGTAATCCTGGACTTCCTCGTTGTAGTACATCCTCTCCACGGCGATCCTGTTCTCAGTCCCTGCAATCTCATCCATGAGATTGGCCACGAGCGGGATGGAACTCAGGGTCGGGTAGTTCTCAGCGGCGAAGTATGCGAGGACGATGGTGTTGATCTCGCCATCCAGCGCTATCGATGTGTTCAGCCTCTCCTCGGACGTGAGCGCACTGAGCCATTCCATCCTGAGCGCGGTTATGTTGGCGAGGGTCGCCGCCTCGAACTGAGTGTACTCACTGGTGATGTTCACGAGGTTCGGTATGAGGTCGATCTTCCTCTGGTACTCGTTCTCCACCTGCGCCCACTGTGACTCGACCTGCTGCTCAGAGTTGACGAGGCCGTTGTAGGTCACAATGATCAAGGCGAGGACTATGACGACCGCCACGACCGCGATTATCAACGCCAAAAGGGGCTTAGTGATCTTCATGAACGGCGTTACTGAGCATCCGATAGAAATAACCTTGTCCCAACGACGTGAGTTGAAGGCGTCAACGGAGGGCCGGGCGTGACCGCGTGGACAGCGCCCGTTTGGACGGGACGCTGAACGGAGGCGAAAAGCAAAGGCACTTCAAGCCTTCTATCGAGAAAACAAAAAACCTTAACTAGGCCGGATTAATGCCCCTCCAGAGCCAATCAGTCAGGCTGGCTTAGGAGGATTTTGGCATGCCTGCATTCGCGGACAGATTCAGGGTAAGGAAGCCCGTAGGTTTGATGAGCGAGGAAGACAAGAGAGCGATCCATGATGGTGCTCTCGAAATCATGGAGACCGTGGGCATACGGATACACAGCAAGGTCGCCCGTGATGCTCTGAAGAACGCGGGCGCGTCTGTAGAGGACGGCAATGCAATCGTGAGGTTCCCCGCGGGCCTCGTCGATTCACTCATCTCGAGCGTGCCTGAGAAAATCCTGCTAGCGGGACGGGAGAAAGAGTACGACCTGCCTGTCGACGGGTCCCACTGCTACTACACCACTGACGGGTGCGGGGTCTTGGTATGGGACCAGAAGACCAGGAGCCGGAGGCTCTCCGTCCTCAAGGACATAAGGGACACCGCTACCGTGGCAGACCATCTTCAGAACTGCAGCATATACGAGCCGATGGTCGTCGCATCGGATGTCCCGGAGAACGTCCACGTCCTCGCGGGCATGAAGGAGGCCTTCGAGGTCTCGCGCAAGCACATAGAGAGCGAGTCGACGTCCACGGCCGAGGAGGCTAGGCTCCAGATCAAGATGGCATCGGAGATAGTCGGCGGACCCGAGGAGCTCAAGAAGAGGCCGATATTGTCAGCCATGGTATGCACGATGTCCCCGCTGACGCTGGATGGACACACGACAGACGCCGGGATGGTGTGGGCCAAGGCGCATGTGCCCGTGTACATCACGGGCATGGCCATGATGGGAGTGAGCAGCCCTGCGACTTTCGCGGGCAATCTCGTGGTCAACCACGCTGAAACGCTGGCAATGGCGGCCGCGATGCAGGCACACGAGAAGGGGTCGCCCTTGCTGTACGCGTCCGTGCTGTCCAACATGGACCCGAGGACCGGGGCGATCCAGCTAGCCTCCCCTGAGGGATTGTTGCTGTGCGTGTACGCGCACGAGATGGCCAAGTGGCTCAAGATGCCCTCGGCTTCGGGGGGCCTTGGGTCGAACGCGAAGGTCCCGGGCGTCCAGAGCTCGCTCGAGAACGGCATGCTGGCCATGGCCAGCACGATGCTCGGGCAGGAGATCAGCAACGGCATCGGCCTACTCGACTGCTCGACAGTCCTGTCGTACGAGCAGATGATAATAGACGACGACATCATAGGGAGGGCCCTGAGGGTCGGGCGCGAGGTCCCGGTCACGAAAGAGACCCTCCACATCGACATGATCAAGGACGTCGGCATACTCGGGATGGGCAAGAAGAAGGGGAGCTTCCTCGGCGAGAGGGCCACGATGACGGAGTCGCGTGAGTTCTTCCGCTCCCAGATATTCACGTCCGAGCCATACGACCAATGGGCGGCGAAGGGGAAGGACGAGTTGATGGTGGCCAAGGAGAAGGCCGACTGGATACTCGACAACCACAAGCCCGAGATGCTCGACAGGGACATCTCGAAGAGGCTCGACGAGATACTCAAGGAAGCGTCCAAGGTCCTGTGAGCAGGACACAGGCCCATCAGGGACCATGACAAGGCGGCCGCTCTTCGGCACTGATGGAACAGGATGGGCCATCCGACACGGCTACTTCCTCCTGGGAAGGTACCCCTCAGGTACCTCCATCGCGAACCTGCAGACGGTATCGCCCCAGAGGATGGACTTCAGGACCTCCGTCTTGACGGGCTTCCCGAACGCGACCTCGTAGGGCATCTTCTCGTAGCCCGCGCTACAGTAGCAAAGGTTGCGCGACATCTCCTCCCCGGAAAGGATCGACTCCCTGGCCAGGAGGCAGTGGCAGCCGTAGTACCTCTTCAGCTTCGGGTCCTTCTCCTTGAGGTATTCTATAATCATGTAGGGTATCTTCGTCTGGTAGATCTTCTTCCCCCGCCTCACGCCGCCTGCGACCTCGGGGTTGCCCTTGACGAAGTCGAGGGCGTCCTGGTCGATCATCTGGTTGTAGAACGGTGTGCCGTCCCTCATGTGGCCCTCGAGAAGCTTGACCATCCTCTCCCTGCGCTTCCTCAGGTACTCATCGACGTCCTTGGACGCGAGGAGCATCTTCCTCTCCTCGGTGTAGTACTTGGGCGAGCCAGCGTGCACACCCACCAGCAGGATGGCGCGGGCGCCCTTCTCACCGAGGCCGGACTCGAGCCTGTCCGTGAACTCCCTGGTCGCCTTCGGCATCTTCTTCGGGGATGTTCCAATCGCAGGGGGTTCGAACCCTCCGAGTATCTCATCGTATCTCTTCTTCCCGTGCTTCTTCCTCACGACCTCGCATAGGTCTCCCATGACCTTGGCCCCGTCGAGAGCGTTCAGCAGGGCGAACTCCACGTCCCCGTTGCCGCAGAACCTAGAGTACCTGAGCATGCCCAGGTAGCCGTCGAACGTGCCCCTGCCCTCCTTCGCCATGTGGGCCATGAAGGACTTGACGTCGCGGGCGCGGGCGTTGGCGAACCGCCTCCCCTTACCCTTCTTCCTCAGGAACGACTCGAACTCCTTGACGATCACGATGTGCGACCTGACCGTCTTCTCCGTCAGGCCCTTCGGGACACGCTTGCCCTCCTTGATGAACCTCCTGAAACCGATCTCATCCATGCCGGCCAACCCTCGGGATACCGAATCCCGCTGCGCATGTATTTAATTGGTGGAGAGAGGACGAAGGCTACGCAGTGTGGGGTCGCGGCGGCCGAGGTTATTAAGAGTCCTGATGCAATCCAGTGACCTACCTGAAGTGGCGACAATGACGAACTGTCCTAATTGTGGAACTCAGATGGTTGAAGACGGAGCATTCTGCAGCGTGTGCGGCGCGAGGATAGGTACCCCGATGGGAGGACCTCCCACGCCTCCCCCCTCTGCACCGGGGAACCCGATCTGGTACCAGAACTTCTACCGCATACGGAAGAAGGTCGTGGCCATCACGAACCAGTACTGGATCGAGGATGCGCAGGGCTCGAGTCTGGGGTACTCGAAGCAGAAGCTGATCAGAATCAAGGAGAGCATCAGGATATTCACGGATGACTCGATGTCCAGCGAATTATTCAGGATACAGCAGGAGCAGATCATGGACATGTGGGGCACGTTCGCAGTCGTCGACTCCATGACCGGGGCGGTGGTCGGCAAGATACGCAGGCAAGCGCTGTCATCGGGCGTCTTCAAGGACGAGTACCTGCTCCTCGACGCGTACGGTAACGCCGTGGGAAGGGTCGCCGAGCGCGCAGGCAGAGGCCTGGCGAGGAAGTACATGCCCTTGGGGAACCTCGTACCCGAACAGCTCATCGTCGAGTTCCACGGACAACAGGTCGCTGAGATAAAACAGCAGTTCAAGGTCATAGGGGACATCTGGGAGGTCGACTGCTCAAGAGTGCCGGCGCAGTTCGACAGGCGCACGCTGATATCCGCGATGCTCCTCATGGGCATGATAGAGCGGGACAGGAAGTGACCGAGGGATCGGATCCGACACTGCATCAGGACCAGTGCTCGAACCCGCCCTTGACCCTCCCTCTCCGCGGACCGTAGCACAGCGTGTCGTTCACACGGTCGAACGCGCCCATCGAAGTGAACCTGTGGTGGAGCATCAGGTAGTAGTAGGTGAGGTACCAGATCGCCGCGTCATCGAACTGGACATCCTTCCTGGGAGCTATCACCGATTTCGCGCCCGTGGCGTCCATGAATGGCTCGATGAAGTCCCTCCTCGACATGCCGCACGCGGACAGGGCAACACGCTTCCCCTCGAAACAGGCGTTGGGGAACTCCTCGGGACCAACATACCCGAAGGGCATCTCGAAGGCGCATCGGTCGGGGTCGCCGTGGCCGGAGAGATGGATGAAGTCGAACCTCTCAAGGTTCCTCTTCCTGCGCAGGTAGTTCAAGAATCCTGTCTTCGTGGTGAACTCCTTGATGGCGATGTCCTTGGGGTCGGTCATCTCCAGGAACCCGAACAGGACCTCCCCCTCTTTGTACTCGTCGGACTTCGGTATGCACTCCATGATGAACAGTCTGGGCTTCTTCAACGCGAACATGGGCCAGCCTCACATGTGTTCCTGTCCAATGGACATGACCGTATCGTCATATCATCTCATGCACGCCCGGTCTGAAGCCACCACCTGAGCCAACTGTCCCAGAGGGTGCTGGGGGAGACAACGTATCGGCTCGAATGGCTCGCTCGCGGTCCAGATAGTCCTCGGCAGAGAGGCTAGGGCTGGACTTGTCAGGAGTCAACGACGGCATCCCTATGGAGAGATGATAGGAAAAGAACCTTAGGCAAGGTACGACGATTAGCCCTCGTCTGGGGACATGGCTGAGGGAGAGATCAATCTGGAGTCGCTCCTGAACCGCGCGAAGGATCAGGAGAGGGAATACGATTGGGGTGGAGCCGCGGAGACCTATCAGAGGATTCTTGAGCTGGCGTCCGAGAAACACCTCGGCGGGACCGGCGATCTAACCGAGCGGAAGGCGCACGCCCTGTACAAGTCGGCTCTGCAGGCCAATGACTTCGACGAGTTCCGTCAGAGGTCAGACGTCGCCACCGAGGCCTACTCGGCCGCAACGGACGCGTGCGTGAAGGCCGGCGACCAGGAGAGCATGGCCAGGGCAGCCCGCTCCCAGGCGATGCTCGCTCTGCTGAGGTTCTTCCGATCTGGCACCGCACCCGAGCGAAAGAAGCACCTTGAAGTATCATGGGGGAAGACCAAGGAGGCGCTCGAAGGCTTCGCAGCCGTGAAGAACGCCAGTGAATTCTGCAAGACCTATTGCGACCTGTCTTTCGCGCCGGTCATATCGGCGGACATGGTCTCTGACTACGAGACAAGGAAAAGGGACATGATGGAAGTACTGGCCTATGGGGAGAGGGCAGAGGCTCTAGGTCGTGGACTCGAGGACACCGGCACGGTCATCGGGGTCCTGGTCATGGTCTCGAGCCTGCTGGAGCGCGCAGCAATCATGGGCTTGTGTGACAGGGACTTTAAGGAATGTCACGCGAAAGCGCTCGACATCTGGCACAGAGCAGAGATCCTCTCGAGAGAGGAGGTACTGGCGTGGCTTCCGCTGGCAGCACTCGTGGGCGATGCTCCCGTCGACCCGGACCGCGACATGGCATCCGAGTACTCGACGTTCCGCGAAGCGGTCGATGTGGTCCGCAAGTCCGGTGACCGAATGATGATCGGCCACGCCCTAGCCGGCCTGACCTTCTACGCCAACTGGATCTCTCTTGGCGAGGACCTGGAAGAGGCATGTTCGTTGCAGCAGCAGGCTCTTGACTACGCCCTCCTAGCCAGGGACGAGTTCTGGAAGATCGGTTTCGTTACTCCGCGCGGGCCGAACGTATGGATCATGTCGCCGCACATGGACCATTACGCATGGTTGGCATATTTTGAGAGGGATCCCAAGAAACGACAGGAGTTTGGGGAGAAAGCGCTTGCGTGTTCTCCGGAGAGGACTCATCTCGCGACGCTGTCTGGTTACACCATTCAAGTGTGCTACTCTGTCATGCATGCTGGGAACATCTATGACATCATGGCAAGAACGGAGACCAATCTCGAGAGGAAGCGTGAGCTGATACAGAAGGCGGAAGAGACGTGGAGGAAGGCGGTGACCATCTACGGGCGCTTCGACTCAGGGGCGCTCTACAACCTGGGGCTGTATCGCTTGGCCCTGGCAGAGGTCCAAGGTATCCTCGCAGACACAGCGACTGACGCCAAGTCAGGCGCTCAAGAACTCCGCAAGGCCATAGATTCACACAGGGCGGCACTTGGAGAACATGAAGCCGGGATTAGAACCATCATCACGAAGGATGACCCAAACATCCTCTACACCCTAGCTAACTCCTGGACACTCCTCGGAAGGCACCTCCGCAGACTGTCCGAGCTGACAGGGGACAGCGAGCCATTGAATGAGGCCATCAGCTGCATCGAATCGGCATATGGCATATACTCGAAGGCTGGATGGCCGACCAGGGCGGCTGAGAACCTTTGGGAGGCAGCCAGGATCTACGACCAATTGGAGAACCACGAGAAGGCCAGGGAGATGTTCCTATCGGCCTCGGAGGGATTCAGAACCGGTGCTGAGAAGTCCCCACGCCTGAAGAGCCTCTATTCAGACCTCGCAGTCTATTTGGGCGCATGGGCCGAGTTCGAGAAGGCCAAACACCATCACGTCCGGCAGGAGTATCAACTGGCCCTCGAACATTTCGACAGAGCTGCTCAGCTCCACGAATCGTTGCCTAAGTGGCGATTCCTCGCATCCAACTACCGTGCATGGGCCATGCTCGACAAGGCCGAGGCCCTCAGCAGGGAAGACCGGTGGCAGGAAGCTGCAAAGGGCTTCGAGGAGGCGGGCAACCTGTTCCAGAAGTCCAGGGCCTCCCTCGAGGAGGCGGGCAAGGGCGTCGAGAACGCAGACGAAGAGAAGATGATAGCAAGGCTCCTGAAGGCATCGGGCGCGAGATACCAGTACTGTCGGGCAAGGACGGCGATTGAGAAGGCGCGGGAGATGAACGTCGAGGGGAGGCACTCCTTGAGCTGCGAACTGTATGAGAGTGCGGCGAACGAGCTGGAGAGTCTCGCCGATTCGGCCTTTTCGGACCAAGACAGAAGGGAGATGGAACTGGTCGCGACTTTGTCAAGGGCCTGGCAAAGAATGAACCAGGCAGAGGCTGAGCTCTCGTCCGAACCCTATGAAGAGGCTGCCCACCTGTTCGAGGAGGCGAAGGGACTCGCGTCCAACGCCAAGGTCAAAGCCCTGGCGCTCGGGCACAGTCGCTTCTGCAGGGCTCTTGAGGCAGGGACGAGGTTCACGGACACGAGAGACCAGTCTCTGCACGCGACAGCGACCAAGCATCTGGAGAGCGCATCTAGCTACTACCTGAGAGCGGGCGCCGACACGTGCTCGGAATACGCAAGGGCTAGCAAGCTCCTGTTCGACGCCTACGCGTTCCTTGACATAGCGAGCCAGGAGAAGGATCACAACAAGGCGGCGAAGGCTTACAACACCGCGGACAAGGTCCTCCAGGCATCTGCAGAGGCCTTCGGCAAGGCCGGCCAACAGGGGAAGAAGGAGCAGGTGACGAAGCTCCAGGAGAAGGTCAAACAGGACAAAGAGTTGGCCGTGTCGCTGATGCAGGTGCTCGAGGCCCCGACGGGCTTGTCGTCGACGACGGTCTTCGGTGCGCCGACCCCTACGCAGGAGACCGCAGCGGGCCTGGACAGGTTCGCGCACGCCGACATCCAGGCGACAGTCATAGGTCGACCCACACAGCTCAATGTAGGAGAGGATCTCAGCCTGGAGATCGAACTGGTCAATGCGGGCAGGGGTTCGGCCCAGCTAACGAAGGTTGAGCAGGCCATACCGAAGGGGTTCGATGTCCAGGAGGTCTCACAGATGTACAGGGTCGAGGACAGCTACCTGAACATGAAGGGGAGGCGGCTCGACCCTCTGAAGACGGAGGACGTCCGGATCGTCCTGAGACCGACCATCCACGGGTCTTTCAGGTTCAAGCCCCGCATAATGTACCTGGATGATTCCGGCAAGTACAGATCTCACGAGCCTGAGCCCATCGACATAACCGTAAAAGAGCTGGGAATCTCGGGATGGCTCAAAGGGCCCAACAGAAGGTGATGACGGGGCAGGACTCTGCCCCGGATCAGCCGGACGGAAGCAGCAGCAAGATGACCACC
>Ga0208953_1001294_pt1 | contig 15181 bp, 9 predicted proteins | sample RifOxyB2_FD_184033 | JGI IMG/M metagenome (GOLD analysis project Ga0208953, IMG submission 184033) | Groundwater microbial communities from Rifle, Colorado - Rifle Oxygen_injection B2 (SPAdes) | ecosystem: Environmental > Aquatic > Deep subsurface > Groundwater | place: USA: Rifle, Colorado... | reverse complement strand
ACGAGGTGGAAGGGTCTTTATGTGAAAATCCCGGAACCGGAAAAAAGCCCATTTTCAGAGCAGCAATGGCGGATGGGATATCTGTTTTGCTGTCAGGAATAGCCAGTGTCACTCTCAGACTTCCGGCAATATCAATGTCCTGGGTGGTGGTAACATGGTTGCCAAATCGAACCCCAAGATGGGTTTCCAAGACCTTAAAGGCAATGCTTCCAACTAAAACTGCACCTGCATGGAAAAGGGCGCAATCCGATAACTTGCTTATGACCTTGGCCATTTCGTTTGGTACAGGCGTCACATGACCAGCCATGATTTGTGCTCCCAGGCGCTTAAAAAGCCGTTGATCCGATTCCGTTTGAGCTATGCCTTCTGTCCGGTTTTGAATTAAGCTTTGAATTTCCGGGTTATCCGAGCCAAGGTATATCTGGGTTCTGCCAAAGGGCAATGTGGCCTGGAAATAATGGTATAGCCCCCCTTTAATCTTCTTGGTGACAAATTCTCCGGAAAGGGTGGCAATGGAACGCATTTTATCGGCTATTTCAAGCCGTTCATGCAGATCGGCATACAGGGCAATGGTTTCGCTGTCGATTCGTGTCATGGTATTCAGCCAAATTTAGTTATACTCACATAATATAATATTGAGTATAACCCGCGTCCAGAAAAAAATGGATGGTATTTTTGCGTTTGATTACGGCCTTTATGTGGCACGGCTTATTGCCGGATCAGAATCTAAACTGATTAAACTTGTTCTTTTGAAGTGAAAGGGCAAAGATGAGGCAATTATTCCGGGTGCTACTTCTTCGATTTATTCAATTGGCGCGGCTGCCTTTGCGGACTCCGGTTTATATGCTGTCAATATTTCAAATAATGCTGGGGAGGTCACAAGTTCATCTGCGAAACTCTGGGTTCATCGGGCGCCGGTAATTACAGTTCAGCCTGTGGCGCAAGGGCGGTTGGTTGGCCAAAGCGTCACCTTCAGTGTAGCAGCAACAGGATATATCAGACTTGAGTGATGTGGCATATACTTCATATACTGATTTTCAATAAATGCAATTCTTTGCCAAAAGACAAACTATAATAGAAATTCCCGCGACAGCCAAATAGAATCAATGGTTTTCATGCAAAAGGCAAAAAATGGGGAAAAATCAGAAGAAATAACAGGAAACAATAAGCACTTAACCTTACTTCATCTTCTGTTTTAAGCTGGATAGGATAACAAGCCTAAGTACAATGAATTGCAAAACTAAAGATTTAAAATTTATTTCATTTTATTGATGCAAAAAAAGAAGATAATCTTCATTAGACCCTATAAAAAAGGTAAAACTACCGCTTTTTCCATTGCCTTTTCTTCCTGCCAGAACCAATATTCTATCGGGTAAAAACAGAAATGGCGTCCAACAAAACCCCAAAATCGCCGAAATTTATTGTCATTACCGGGGGAGTGCTCTCCGGTCTGGGTAAGGGCATCGCCAGTGCCAGCATCGGTAAACTTCTCTCCTCCCGCCTCAAAATAGTTCCCATCAAATGCGACGGCTATCTGAATACGGATCCCGGTACCATGAACCCCATCGAACATGGCGAAGTTTTCGTTCTGGACGATGGCGGCGAAGTGGACATGGATTTCGGCCACTATGAACGGTTCATTGGGGTCACCGCCAAGTTCGACTGGAACCTGACCATGGGCAAGGTCTTCAAGCGCATCCTCGAAAAAGAGCGGCGCGGCGACTACCTGGGCAAAACGGTCCAGTTCATCCCTCATGTAACCACGGAAATCAAACAGATGTTCCACCAGGTCGTACAGGAGGAAAAGGCGGACCTGGCCATCATCGAAATCGGCGGCACGGTCGGCGATTTGGAGAACCAATTTTATATTGAAGCGGTCCGCCAGCTCAAAAACGAGGTAGGCCGCGACAATATCGTCTTTATCCACCTCACCTATATCCCCGTACCCAGCGGAGTCAACGAACAAAAGACCAAACCCACGCAAATGAGTGTCAAAGCGCTCAATGAATTGGGTATTGAGCCGGACATCATCATCGGCCGCTGCCAGGAATACCTCACACCGGTCATTAAGGACAAGATATCCCTTTATTGCAACCTGGAAAAAGAGGCGGTCATCTCCGGTCCGGATGTGAAATGTGTTTATGAAGTGCCGGTGATCTATGAAAACGAAGGGTTGGTCGAACTGCTCCATAAAAAGCTCTCCATTTACAGCCCGCCGGAACTTAAGGTATGGCGCGAGGTGGTGGAATCCATCAAACGCAATCTGGTCCAGCCCGAAAAAACAGTCACCATTGCCCTGTGCGGAAAATACACGGCCCTTGAAGACTCTTATGCCAGTATCATTGAAGCACTGACCCATTGCGGTGCCCACCTCAATGTCAAGATCAACATCAAATGGGTCGATACGGACGGCATTGAAACCGGCAATGCGGATCCCGTTGACATTTTAGCAGGTGTACAAGGCGTCATTGTCCCTGGCGGCTTTGGAATGCGGGGCATTGAAGGCAAAATCAAGACCATCACCTATTGCCGCGAAAATAAGGTTCCCTTTCTGGGCATCTGCTATGGCATGCAACTCGCTGTGGTCGAATTTGCCCGTTCGGTCTGCGGCCTCAAAGGCGCTAATACCACGGAAGCCAAACAAGAGGGCAAAAAGGTGACAGACCCGGTTATTGACTTTCTGCCTGAACAAAGAAAAATCAAGGACAAAGGGGCCACCATGCGGTTGGGCGGCCATGATGTGATCATAAAAAAAGGGACTTTGGCCCACCGCATTCTGAAAGCCGATTCCGTACGCCGTCGTTTCCGCCACCGTTATGAGGTCAATCCCGATTACATCGACACCCTCCAGAAGGCGGGCATGGTCTTTTCCGGTCGAGCCGAGGATAAACGCATCATGCAGGTCATGGAATTACCGGATCATCCCTATTTTGTCGGGTGCCAGTTCCATCCGGAACTCACCAGTCGGCCTGAAAAACCGGATGCCTTTTTCTATCATCTGATTAAAAGTGCTATTCAATATTCAAACGATACTCAGAAAGGCTGATTCCCTTGCCCAGAGATAAATCCATTAAAAAAATCCTCATCATCGGTTCCGGTCCCATTGTCATCGGCCAATCATGTGAATTCGACTATTCGGGTTCCCAGGCCTGCAAGGTATTGAAAAACGAAGGCATCGAAGTGGTGCTCATCAACAGTAACCCGGCCACTATCATGACCGACCCCGAACTGGCAGACCACACCTACATCGAACCCATTACCCCGGAAATCATAGAGAAAATCATTGCCAAGGAACGACCCGATTCCCTGTTGCCCACTTTGGGCGGCCAGACCGGCCTTAACATGGGCGTGGCCCTTGCGGAATCCGGCGTACTCAAAAAATATGGTGTCCGCATGTTGGGTGCTAATCTGGAATCCATCAACAAAGCGGAAAAACGGGACCTATTCAAGAAAATGATTGAAGATATCGGTCTTGACGTCCCCAAAAGCGGTCTGGCCCACAGCATGGATGAGGCCATGGCCATCATCGAACAGGTCGGTTTTCCGGCCATTATCCGGCCCTCCTTTACCCTGGGCGGCACAGGCGGCAACATCGCCTATAACATGAGTGAGTACAAACGGTACGCAGAATGGGGACTCAACCTCTCCCCGCGCCGCCAAATCCTGGTCGAAGAATCAGTCATTGGCTGGAAGGAATATGAGCTCGAAGTCATGCGTGACCGTAAGGACAATGTGGTCATTGTCTGTTCCATTGAAAACCTGGATCCCATGGGTGTGCACACGGGCGATTCCATTACCGTGGCACCGGCCCAGACCCTGACCGATAAGGAATACCAGGCCATGCGCGACGCGGCCATCAAGATCATCCGCGCAGTAGGCGTGGAAACCGGCGGTTCCAACATCCAGTTTGCGGTCAATCCCAAGAACGGTCGTATTTCCGTCATTGAAATGAATCCCCGTGTTTCTCGCAGCTCGGCCCTGGCCTCCAAGGCCACCGGTTTTCCCATTGCCAAAATGGCGGCCAAACTGGCGATTGGATACACTCTTGACGAAATTCCAAACGATATCACTAAAATGACCCCCGCCTGTTTTGAGCCCACCATTGACTACTGTGTTGTCAAGTGGCCCCGCTTCACCTTTGAGAAGTTTAAAAACACGGACCCCACGCTGACGATTCAGATGAAATCCGTGGGCGAGGCCATGTCCATTGGCCGCACTTTTAAAGAGGCCTTTCAAAAGGCTATCCGCTCCCTGGAAATAGGCCGTTTTTCCTTGGACAATTGCTACATTGACGCGGAATATCGTGATCCCAAGACGCCGGTCTCCTTTTTAAAGGAACGCATCCACCGTATCTACTGGGATCGGTTATGGTATGTGGCCGAAGGCATGCGTCGCAAAATCAGTATGCGGGAGTTGTATAAAATAACCGGGATTGATCCCTGGTTCCTAAATGCGATCTCTGATATCGTCAAGTATGAAAAAACCTTGAAGGATGAAGCAACCCGAAAAAAGAGTTTTAGCCCGGAGACCCTAAGGCAAGCGAAGATAATGGGCTTTGCAGACAATTATCTGGCTTCCATGCTGGATATTCCCGAACTGCAACTCCGGAAATTGCGTCATGCGGCCGATGTAAAAGCGGTCTATAAAACCGTGGATACGTGCGGCGCGGAATTTGAAGCGCACACCCCCTATCTTTACTCCACCTATGAACGGGAGTGCGAAGCCAATCCCACCAAACGGCGCAAAGTGGTCATTCTGGGCGGCGGCCCTAACCGCATCGGTCAAGGCATCGAATTCGACTACTGCTGCGTCCATGCCGCCTTTGCCTTAAAAGAAATCGGCGTGGAAGCCATCATGGTGAACTGTAATCCCGAAACCGTTTCGACGGATTATGATACCTCCGACAAACTCTTCTTTGAGCCACTCACGTTTGAAGATGTCATGAATATCATTGACACCGAAAAACCGGACGGCGTCATCGTCCAATTCGGCGGCCAGACCCCGCTCAAACTGGCGAATGCCCTTAAAAAGGCCGGGGTGCCCATTATCGGCACTTCCCCGGAATCCATTGATCGCGCCGAAGATCGCAAGCTTTTCTGGGAAGTCATTCACAAACTCAAACTGAAACAACCCGAAAGCGGTACGGCCCGCTCCTATGAAGAAACCATTAAAATAGCCAAAAGAATCGGATATCCTTTATTAATCCGGCCCTCTTTTGTTCTGGGCGGTCGTGCCATGGAAATTGTGTATGATGAAACAACCCTCAAAGCCACGGTTGAGCGGGCGATTGCCGCTTCACCAGACCATCCCATCCTCATCGACAAATTCTTAAGTGACGCGGCTGAAGTGGATGTGGATGCCATTGCAGACGGCAAGACCGTGGTCGTAGCCGGGGTCATGGAACACATCGAAGAAGCGGGCATTCATTCCGGCGACTCCGCCTGTTCTCTGCCGCCGGTTACGCTCAAACCGAAGATTGTGACGGAAATCAAACGTCAGACCAAACTCCTTGCCAAAGAACTTGATGTCCGTGGTCTTATCAATATCCAATACGCCGTAAAAGATGATATGATTTACATTCTGGAGGTCAACCCGCGCGCTTCCCGCACCGTGCCGTTTGTCTCCAAAACCATCGGTGTACCTTTGGCCAAGCTCGCGGCCAAGGTCCAGGCAGGCATGACCCTGAAACAACTCAAGTTTACAAAAGAGAAGAGTGTTGATTATGTAGCGGTTAAAGAAGCGGTCTTTCCCTTCCTGAAATTCCCGGGCGTTGACACCCTTCTCGGACCTGAAATGCTCTCCACCGGCGAAGTCATGGGCATTTCCCCGGATTTTGCCATGGCTTATGCCAAATCCCAGATGGCCGCCTATAATCCGCTGCCTAAAAAAGGGCGTGTTTTTGTTTCTGTCAAGGATGAGGACAAACAAAAGATCGTCGAATTGGCACGCGAACTTCACCAGATGGGATTCAAGATCATTGCCACCAAAGGAACTTGTCTTGAACTGATTAAACACAATATTCCCTCGGAATTCGTCCTGAAAATAAGCGAAGGACGGCCTAATATCGTGGATAGGATGGAAGCCCAGGAAATCGACTTATTGATTAACACCTCGGTCGGCAAACAATCGATTCAGGATTCTTATTCCATCCGCCGGACCGCCCTGGAGCGAGGTATTCCCTATGTCACCACCAAACGCGCGGCCACTGCGGTCGTGCAGGCCATGAAAAGACTTAATAGCGGCCTATTGGAAGTCCAATCCATCCAACAATATTACCGGTAGGGGGCCCATGAAGAAAAAATCACTGGTTTCCTGTCCGCAGGACGAAGACAAAATTCACGAAGAGTGCGGCATCATCGGTGTCTTTGACGGTAACCAGGCACAGGCATTGACCATCCTGGGCCTTCATGCGCTCCAGCATCGCGGCCAGGAAAGCGCCGGTATTGCCGTGAGTAACGGCCGTCATATCCGCTCATACCGAACCATCGGACTGGTGTCGAATATGGCTCGAAAATTAAACCGTTTCGAGGATCTAAAGGGCCATATTTGCATCGGTCACACCCGCTACTCCACGACCGGGGTCAGTAACCTGATTAATTCCCAACCCATTTTGATAGATTACAAGCGGGGACAATTAGCCGTAGCGCATAACGGCAACCTGGTCAATGCGGATACATTGCGTCTGGGCATGGAGAAACAAGGCTCCATCTTTCAGTCCACCAATGACAGCGAGGTCTTTCTCCATCTCATTGCCCGATCTAAAAAGCCGTCTCTCTCGGAAATGATCATGGAAACCCTTCAGAAAGTCAAAGGAGCCTATTCTCTTCTGTTTCTCAGTGAAAATACGCTCTATGCCGCACGCGATCCGCACGGTGTCCGACCGCTTTGTCTCGGTGTACTGAACGATCGCACCCATGTGGTAGCATCCGAAACCTGCGCACTCGACATCATGGGCGCCAAATATGTGAGGGACATTGAACCCGGCGAGCTCCTTTGCATCAGTCGAGATAAAATACGCTCCTTTCGTTTTTCAAATTGCAAAACCAAGGCCCACTGCGTCTTTGAATACATCTATTTCAGCCGGCCGGATTCCCGCATCTTCAACCACAGCGTGGACCGCCTGCGCCGTGCCTTTGGCATGGTACTGGCACAGGAGCATCCGACCAAAGCGGACATCGTCATCTCCGTACCCGATTCCAGCAATACCGCGGCTTTGGGATATGCAAAAGAATCCGGGATCCCCTTTGAAATAGGGCTTATCCGTAACCATTATGTAGGCCGCACCTTCATCAGTCCGGCACAAGGCGATCGGGAGGCCAAGGTCAAGTTGAAATTCAATCCGGTTCGTGGTGTTTTGAAAGACCGGCGCATTATCATTGTAGAAGATTCCATTGTCCGGGGCACGACCCTTAAACAACTGGTCTCCCTTATCCGCTCAGCCGGCGCCAAGGAAATCCATATCCGCGTCAGCTCCCCGCCCATCCGTTATCCCTGTTTTTACGGTATGGATTTCCCCAGTTTTGATGAATTGATCGCCAATAATAAAACTATCGAAGAAACACGACGCTATCTCGGCGTAGACTCCCTGGGCCACCTTTCCATCCAAGGTTTGCGGAAGTGCATGCAGGAAGAAGCCCACCATTACTGCTATGCCTGTTTTTCCGGAAAATATCCTTTAGGCGATAAATTAAAAACCAATAAAAATATTTTTGAGAAGACAAAATGAACGTAACACTCCTGCTTGAAGACGGCACTCTCTTTGAAGGTAAAAGTTTCGGTGCAGAAGGTGAAAAATGCGGGGAAGTGGTTTTTAATACTTCCATGAGCGGCTATCAGGAAATCCTCACGGATCCCTCCTATCATGAACAAATCGTGACCATGACCTATCCCCTGATCGGTAATTATGGAATTAACATAGAGGATGAAGAATCCAGCCGTCCCCGTGTGGCCGGTTTTATTGTTAAAGAGAATTGTGAACTCCCCAGCAATTGGCGCGCCGGGGAAAAGTTAAGCCACTATCTCAAACGAAACAACATTATCGGCATGCAAGGTATCGACACCCGCATGCTGGTTAAATTGCTTCGCGTCAAAGGCTCCTTAAACGGTATCTTCTCAACCCAGGACCACAAAGTCGACAGCCTGAAACGGAAATTGGCCGCTTATCCCGGTCTGGTAGGCCGAAATATCGTGGATGACGTCACCACGGCCAAAGCTTATCTCTGGAAAAAAGGGGTGCATGACATTTACGCGTTCAAACAAAAGACGGTCAAACCGCGATATAAGGTCGTGGCATACGATTTTGGCATCAAATACAACATTCTCCGTCTCCTCGTTTCCCACGGCTGCGAAGTCACGGTAGTGCCTGCTGCCACTCCAGCCAAAGAAGTACTTTCTAAAAAACCGGATGGCGTCTTCTTAAGCAATGGTCCGGGTGATCCGCAAGGTGTGGTTAAAGGCATTCAGGCGGTTAAGGATCTTTTAGGAAAAGTGCCTGTTTTCGGCATTTGTTTAGGGCACCAGATATTAACCCTGGCTTTAGGCGGTCATACTTACAAACTGAAATTCGGTCATCGTGGTGCAAACCATCCTGTAAAGAACCTTCAAACCGGTAAGATTGAAATCACCTCACAGAATCATGGTTTTTGCTCGGATATGAAATCACTTAAGGGCAAACCCATCGAACTGACCCATCTCAATCTCAATGATAACACGGTCGAAGGCATCCGGTGCAAAAAAATTCCCGCTTTTTCCGTGCAATACCATCCCGAAGCCTCACCGGGTCCTCATGATTCAGCCTATTTATTCAATGATTTTATCTTATTGATGGGCAAATAGGTAAAAATTGCACCCGAGTTGTCTGCTTTCAAAATAAAACGGGCAAAGTGCAAGCGGTCTTCAAAGTGACCGTTATTTTTCCTTAATATATTAATCCAGCTTCTTAACGGTTTTGTCAATTTATTCAATCAAATTTCAGGCATAATAATTGCAGGATATGAATGGGTTACCCACCCCATTATCCCCTCCGTACCAGGACCGGAGAGGATACAATATCAAACGGAGGGACATTATGGTTACCTATTGTTCAGATGTGAATACAACCATAACGAATCCTATTGAATCCCTTACCCTCTCCATCCAACAGTCACTTTTATCCTGGCAGGAAAGGCTCCCTCTTTTTCTTCCCAAAGAGACACAACTGATTCAAGATGCCGCTACCCATAAAATCCGCCTTTCCGGCCGATTCCCCGGTTCTGCGAAATTAGAAGAGGCGGTCAATAATGATTTCTTTTTCTGCAATACTTTTCAAAAACTTAAAGTCTCCTATTCTTGGATTTCCTTTTTTAACATCTCAGTAGAAAAAGCAGGTTCCTGTCTTAATAATATGTCTTTACAAGAAAAAACCGCCGAATGGCTGAGCATCAGTAAAACTTCTTTTATTTTTTCAATCTCATCCGGCAAATCGGATACCTTAGGACAACCGGTGCGCGACGCCCTATTCGATCGATTACTTGAAGAATTCGATAAGCAGCCCGATAAGAGCAATAAGAATAAACCGCCGGAAAAGACTACGGTTGGGACTGATACACGGGTTGTTTAAGCATCAAATCAACCAATTGACGTTCATACACACCCGGTGAAATGCATTCCCCGACTCGATCTACCCGTCCGTTACGGTTTTTATGTGAAAAGGAATAATTGGTGACAAAACGAATGCGCCCGTCCTGAATGTAGATTTCAATCAATATCTTAATGGTCGTCGCCGGATCGGAAACCAATGACTTGCCGTATAGTTTTCCGCAATCACATTCATCCGGTAAAACCTTGATCTCTCTTGCCATGACCCGCACCAAGCCTGTTCCCGGATCATCCATGGCAATATCATAATCCAGTGCTTTTAAGATGCCGACCACTTTCGCGGTCAGGGCTTCCTGGTTACCGGCAATATTATATACAAAAGTTCGTGGCAACAACGAGGGCGGAGCATAACTCGCAGAACATCCGATAAAAAAAGAGACACCTGAAAGTGCGAACAAGCAAACAAGGGTCTTTATCAGCATATTGCCCCCTCTTTTTCATTTACACGACTTGTCCATAAAATAATACAGCGCATGAATTAACGCAATGAGAGTCTGTCCCGGAAAGATATACCGGTACCTTCCCACAAACCTTGATTCCTTTCTAAAAGGTAACCTATATTTTTCAAAAATAAGATACTATTTAAGAAGGAGTCGGTTTCATGAAAAACATTATTGTTGTGCTGCTCATTTCTCTCATGAGTCTTGCCGGATGTTCCAAAACCGCCCAGGGTAAACGAGCTTATGCCAAAGGGGATTATAAAAAAGCCATTTCCCTCTTTGAGGCAGCACTCATTAAAAACGGATCAAACGTGACAGCCGGTAAATATATGGCTCTCGCCCACTCCGGACTTCGCACCGATGAAGCCGCCGCGCTCCTGCAGCAAGGAAACCAGGAAGAGGCATTAGCCCTACTGGATGAAGCAATGGGACTCGATTCCGCCAACCAGGATGCCCAAACCTTGATGAAGCAGACGCTTCAAACCGTGTTGAACCAGATTTCCAAGGAATACCTTCCTTCCCGGGCATGGGACAAAGCCATTGCCGCCTGTAACCTGATATCAAAATATCGGCCTGATGATGCACAGGCACTACTATTGAAAGCCAGGGCTGTTTATGAATCAGAAAAAGGCGTGGCCAATTATAAAGTGATCTTAGCCCTGCAACAGGCCGAAAAAAAAGCACCCAAGGATCCCTTTGTCCGCATGGAGCTTGATCGTGTCAAAGGGCAGACCGGCAAATTTGCGGCAATCTTCGCCAAATATCAAGACGCTTTGATAAAAAAAGATTTCAAGACCTGGAAATCCATTATTACCCCGAAATTTTCCGCGGATGTAGATAAAATCGTCCAGGATTTTATTAAAGAAGATGATCCGCGACTGAAAAATGCCAATGATTATTTCCTGGAATTATCAGGCGATCCTGTTAAGTACAATTCTCCGGAAGGGGCAACGGTCATCTGTATTGAGCCGCTCTCTGCCAATCGCGCGTTCATTCATTTTATATATAAGGATTATCCAAAAGTTCTCCGTATGGAAGCCGAAACCATCGGCAACGTACTCAAGTTACACAAGGAAGAGGATAGCCCAATCAAGAAAACGGATCTGTATTAGCGTCATTTAGTCTCGATTGATCTCATCCAGTCTCATAAAAATGGGGCTGCCGTATTGCGTTATCCATTATCATTGTTCACGGTAGCGCTTATTTATTTGTATCTCAACAAGTTGTACCGCCAATATCATAATTATATTCTCCGGCACATTTATTGCATATTATAAAACATAAGTTCACGATAGCTTTATAAAAATACTTTAGAGTCTGTGCCGGGTTAAATTACATAAAAAGGAAAAAAACGATGAAAAGTTATAGAGGATTGGTTTTATCTATTCTGTTTATTCTAACATTATATGCTTATGCAAATGAACCCGGTACGCTAAAACTCTTTGGCTGGGAAGAAGAAGACGGGGTAACACTTAATACGGACGGTTCCTGGGACCCGCCTGCGGGTTATGGCGGAGCCTTTACAAAAATATCAACTGCGGATGCATCCGAGGGAACACGCAGTTCCCGTTACGATACCACAACGTCCTGGGAGGTTAGCGGGCTGATTAGCGGCTCACTTGGCTGGAGCGTATTGTATCGAAATCCGAAAGTACTTCGTACTTCCGGCTGGCATCCGCTGATTTTAGGAAGCGATTGGTCAGGATATCCAAAACTGTGGATCGATATCAAAGCGGAAAAGGCAAATGCAAAAATAAGCGTGCAAATCGAAGATGATATGACCCCCTATCCTCAAAGCATGGAAAGAGTGTATGATGTCCCTGGAGGCGAGTGGGTCACCGTTGAATATGATCTTAAAAGCGCAGAAGACAACAACCTTCTTGATTTAGGTAAAATAATCTCTATGTATGTTGTGGTAAAAGGACTCTCCGCTTTTTCAAGAGTCTATATGGATAATGTAAGACTGGCAGAAGCAACGGCAGTCCCGTCGCGCCAATTAATAACAGATGCATCCCCCTGGATAGAATCATTCGAACCGCCAAGCTATAACAATGGTTTGGCCAGTCGACCTTCACCTTTTATCCCGGATATGATACCGGATCGGACCGCCCTATCCTCTTCCGAAGGTATAAAAACCGTTAGCACAATAGGCGGAAACCGTTCCATTGCGGCATACGATAATAATATTATCGGGACCATTGATTCTCCCAACATGCGTACCAGTATAAACGGAGGCGACTCCTGGTCCGGTTTCAGCGTTCCGACAAGCCAACATTCGCATCATAACGGAGATGCGGCATTTCCGGGTGAAGTCATGGGAGCCTACCTTCTTCATTGCTCCGGAGGCGGAAGTCCTTCCATGACCTATTTTTACAGAACCTATTTTGACGGTACTCAGTGGAAACAAGGTCCCTATGATGTCGCCTGGAAAGATTTAGTCGCAGGCGGAACCAAAACCCATAAGGCGGCCATACTGGATTTTGATGTTCGCCACTGCCAACAGGATAGAATGGATATAGTGCGCCTGCCGAGCGGCCGCATATGGGCCGCCTGGGACCACTACAACAGATACGGTTCCGCAACCAATATGTATGTTCATGCAAAATATTCGGATGATAATGGTTTAACCTGGCAAACTGCCGGTTTTAGAGGAGATATTGGAAGGATTAAATACAGCGGAGAAATAATTAAACTTTCAACATTGGGTTTTGAGAATGCGGCTATTTTCTATACCTACAACAGTCAGTGGTATTTCTCATGGTGTAACCAGGCAGGCATAGACTCCATGTATGCATGTTATGCGGCACAAAATCCCTCTGATAAAATCCCATGGGAACGCTTTATGACCATCTCAGCATGGTCTCCCCCTGCTCTTTTAAATGCAACCTTTCAAAGTGCTACAAGCACCCTTGATGGCAAGCTCTATGTGGCCGTAACCAACCCCTCAAAAATACTGGTCTGGACAATAGAAAATGGGTGGCAGGCTTCTCTCGACAATACAACAGGGATGCTGACGCGATGCGGTGACAATACCGTGCTTCTTTTTACGGACGGCAGTTTCAGGTATAAAAACGGAGATAACAGCTGGAGCAGTGCTGAAAATGTTCCTAATTGGACAGGGACTTCCCTAAATATGCCTGAAATATCCCCACCCAATTTTGTCCCTCTTGCATGGGGTTCATCCTTATATCGTTTTGCACTTCCTTCTAATGTTCCTGTTTCTCAAACCCTTAGAATTGGAAATCTTTTGCCGGATGGTATTTTTAATGAACCCTATTCAGCGAAATTAACCGCTCTTTCAGGCAACATGCCCTATACCTGGTCTTTAATATCAGGCACCCTTCCGAGCGGCCTTTCTTTAAACAGTGCCGGAAATATTACCGGAACACCAACCACTGAAGGTGTATTTACATTTCAGGTACAGGTAACGGATAATGATTCAAATACAGATGCAAAAGAATTAACCCTTGCCATACAAGCCCTGTCAACAGGGATAAAACAATCCATAAATCTAAACCCTTTTTATTTTTACAGTTTCCCAAATCCTTTTAATCAACAAACGGTCATAAATTATCAACTGTCCACTTTGTTGAATCAAGAAGGATCAGTTTTTAGTCATGTATCCTTAAAGATTTATGATATCAGAGGTAAACTTGTTAAAACTCTTGTGAATAAAAAACAAGCTCAAGGCATATATGCTATAAAATGGAATGCTGCACAAATTGCGCCGGGTGTTTATTTTGCCAATTTAAATTCGAAAAATATGAATTTTTCAAGAAAACTGCTTATTTTAAGATAAGTATTACCTGCAAAGTAGTAATAAAAGACATCGCCCTCTAAACGGGTATTCATAAAACGGTCTTGCGACCATAAAAGTGGTTTCTCTGCGGTATAAAATACGATAGAGACTACTTAAATTCAATAGGTTGCAAGCATACAATAGAGAATGAAGATATTATTGCTTTTTTACAAATAAAGCTCTATATTTAGTATGTAAGTAGTCAAATTTAACCGCTTTAAACTCAATATGGTCAATATTTTAAATAAATTTAATCGTTCTGCCGGAAAACGGGCAAAACTCATGGACTGGATTCTGAATGAAATCCGGTTAGGACGCCTTAAATCAGGGGATACTGCCCCTACCCGTTTCAGCTTGGCAAAAACTTTCAACTGCTCCCGTGCCACTGCAGATTATGTGATTAAGAACCTGATCCAGGACAACATTCTCGTTGCTGAACAGGGCAAAGGCACTTTTGTGGCCTCACGCAGAGATGGGTCGCTAATTGACGCCATTGCGCTCATCAATTGCAACCCGCTCTTTTCCTGGTCATCTGAAATCGAACAGGGTTTTCTTCAGGGCGTCGGAAACAATGCGCGGGTGGACCGTTTTTCCGGAAACGACATACGCCTTCCATCAAACTGGGAGGCATGCAAATCACATAAATCCCTTGTCTTCATCATGCCCGAGACCCATCACGCTTCGTTCCTGGAGGACCTCAGGCTTTCCCGTGTCCCGCACCTTGTCCTGTACCGCGATTTCCCTGAATCGTCCTTCATCAATATCGACCATCGCGCCGCCGGCAGGGCCATTGTGGCTGCACTCAAGGCAAAAGGATGTTGCCGACTGGCCTGGGTCAGCAGGACTGAAAGCCGTTACAAAACACCCGAAGAGCGGTATGCGGGATTTCTCGAGGGACTTTTGGAGCAGGGGCTTGCCTTTAGAAAAGAGTGGTCGGGCTTTTTTCTCCAACACCAGGAGGCGGATTACCTGCGTTCCCTTTTTTCAGGACCTGAAAAACCGGATGCACTTTTACTGGCCCATGCATCCATGGGGCAGGCCATCAAAGCCATCCAGGAGGCCGGACTTGTGCCCGGAAAAGACATCCAGATAGCCCAGATGGATGAGATGGAACCCGGCCAATATCCTTTTTCAATCCTATGCGCTGAAAAGCTGACAACACGGATCGGACAGGAGGCCGCACGACTGCTGCTTCAGGGGGAATGGCCCACAAAAAAACCGCTGCAGCGCTTCCTGACACCGGATATTGTTGAACATTAAAGAAAGGTTTTGGTTATGATGAGAAACAAACTGTTAAACCTTCTCT
>Ga0208953_1001288_pt1 | contig 15241 bp, 8 predicted proteins | sample RifOxyB2_FD_184033 | JGI IMG/M metagenome (GOLD analysis project Ga0208953, IMG submission 184033) | Groundwater microbial communities from Rifle, Colorado - Rifle Oxygen_injection B2 (SPAdes) | ecosystem: Environmental > Aquatic > Deep subsurface > Groundwater | place: USA: Rifle, Colorado... | reverse complement strand
CGACCGTTTTTGAAACCGAACCCCAGGATCCTATTTTTTTGGCCGCCTTTTCCCAGCCGACGGCGGCGGTTTCACAGGCGCCGTCCGTGGCGGTGTAGGGGTAAAAGTTCTCGGGGGGGAGCCCGGTCGTCTCAAGGAAATCGGCGTTAAGCGTACCGCCGTCGCAGGACCCGACCCCGCTGCAGGAAAGCATAACCTGCTCGGACAGGTCTATCGGCGCGCCGCTTGTATTCCGGTTCCGCATGACAATGGATTCAAGACCCGCGGTCATGGCGAAGGCCCAGCATGAACCGCATTGCTTCTGGTCGGTTATCGGGCTGACATAATTGCCGTTATTATCGCGCCAGTCGAGTTTTGCGGGCGGGGGGGCAAATACGGCGGGTTCATCTATCGGGGGTGCGTTCAGCGTATGGAAATTATAACCCACCCGTGCCTGCCATTCTTCCTGCGACAGGTTCGAAAGTGAAGTTTCCCCGGCCACCCATTTGGCGCCGGTTTTATGTATGAGAGCCTGTATATAGGCTATCTGCTCGTCAGCCTTGCCGGAGAGGGCTTCCTGCGCGAAGGACGGCGAACTTACGGCCAACAGGACCAAAAGGGCCGCTGCAAAATCTTTAATATCTTTTTTCATTTTTGAATCCCTCCATTTTATATACGCTTTTATCCGAAAGTCGCCGGCAACCGCGCTATATGCGCATGTGATTGATGAAAACCTATGGTCGCTAGGGCCGACTGCCGGAAAAGGTTTTGTCAAATCCGGGCAGTGCAATATTCTACCAAAATCGGTCGGCATGTCAACCGCTAAAAAACCGGTAGACGTCTTGAACTTAATCATAGATTTAAAGACCCATCCCCGCTAAGATAAGTTTGCGTTTTTAGCCAAATCTCATTGCTAAAACGGATAGAATCAATTGACGCAAGAAATATAGCATCCCGGTTTGAAAACATGCGACCGAAAAGTACTTGGTTTTCATTGAGAAAAACACGGAGAGGGAAGAAGCTTTTGAAGAAATTATCTTAGCGGGGATGGGTCTAAAGACCTAGGGATGGGTGCCCTTTATGCCCATGCAGTGGGAGGTCCCTATGGGCTATACTTCACTGAAGTGAACAGCGTTTGGATAATAAAATATCCTTTAGAAAATCCACTAAACTTTTGGGGTTTGATCGCATGAAAATGTTAATCAAAATCATTGGATTCCTGTTTTTCGGTTCTATCACAGCGGGGGCCTTCGCTTTGGACCTGAATCACCCCCTGCCGAACTGGGTTGACCATTCAAGGGAGCAAATCAATAAAACCCAGCCCGCCCTGCCTCCACGCGCCGCCCCGCCCGCGGATTTCCGTATCCCGGCCGAATATGAACCGGTCGGCGCCGTGGTTATAAGCTGGGCCGGCTATACCGATATGCTCGCTTCTATCGCAAAAGCCGCAGCCGGTCCGGGCAAAGCCCAGGTCTGGGCCGTGTCGGCGCCAGCCAGCCTGCCCGGGGTTCCCGCGGCAAGTTATTCTATGATAAACGCCCCTATAGACACCGTCTGGGTGCGCGATTACGGTCCTTTCGGCATCTCCGCCAAACAGGGCAAGGTGGGAATAGTCGACGCTGTTTACCGGCACTACCAGTACCGCCGGGACGACGACGCCCTCCCTGTCAACCTTGGCGCGGCCAAGAAAATAGACGTTTTCGGGATGAAGATAATCCTGGACGGCGGCAATGTTATGGTGGATTCCTACGGGAACCTGTTCATGACCAAGCGGACCTATGTTTGGAACTCCGGTATGTCGCAGGAACAGGTCGATGCCGCGCTCAAAGCCAATTTTAAGGTCAAGAATATCTATACTTTTGACTACTCCGGCTATCCGGGCCAGCCTGCCGACGGGACTGGCCATATAGACATGTTCCTGAAGCTCCTTAACGACCATACCGTGCTGGTCTCAGTGGCCGCGACCGAACCTTTTAAATCCAATTCGGAGAAAGCGATAGCCTTCTTCAAGGGCAGAACCGCTCCCGACGGCCAGCCCTACAAGATCATCACGGTGAAGGGCTGGTCGGAGTCCGGCACCTGGTACACTTACACCAATTCCCTTATAGTCAATAAAGTGGCGATAATACCTTCCTACAGCGGCCATCCCCAGGAAGAGGCCTCGGCCAAGGCCGCCTACGAGGCCGGTATGCCCGGAGTGATCGTGGTGCCGGTGCTTTCGGATAACAGCATCACCGCCGGCGGTTCCATACACTGTACCACACAGACGATACCGGCGTTCACCAAGGGCGCTATCCCGGCCGGCGGCGGTTCCATGACGGCCGTTCAGGAATTTCAGGATATGACCCTGACCTGGACTCCGGACGTCCCAGAGAAGACGGATTCCGTGTCGCTGAATCAACTGATCTCGTCGAAATAGCCCATTTCCGGTTCAATATTTGCTTTATCCGAAGCCCGCGCTCTCCCGCGTCCAGCGTAACAACTTGGACACATCTTTGTATAAAATCCTTTATACCTTGTTTGTAGAATAATCTCATAAGTCCTATTGGCCTATGACGCGCTGTGCAGGGCCGGGGACTCCTAACTTATGAAATACTGGTTCTACTCGGAAGGCAATATCCTCGGCCCCTACTCCCCGGCCGAGCTTTTGTCTTTGCCGGCTTTCGGCCAGGGAACTCTTGTATGTCCCGAGACCTGCACCGGGGATAATCCCGGGGATTGGAAAGCGGCCGAACAGGTGGGGGAGATCGCCGAGGCCTTGAGCGTCGGTGTCGGCGGCATCGTTTCCTCCCAGTCAGGCGGCTTAGGCGCCACTTACGAGCTTGAGACCGGCTTTTCTTCCAATCGGTCCTATTATGAGGCAAAAAACGACCAGCCCTACGGGTATGAGAACCTTTTAAACACCATCGACAACATTCTCGGCACCTACAAGGAGCCGGAAACTTCCGTGGCTGCCAAGGCGGAGCCGGATTATGAACTCATGGATCGTTTTGATATCCGGCTTTCCAAGATCCAGGAGGATCTGGAGGCCGCCCGCTGGGAGAAAAACCTGCTCATGGAAAAGATCCGGGCCAGGGATTCCGAAGAGCGAAAGAACAGGGAGCGTATAACGGAGCTGGAAGGAAAATTAAAAGAAGCTCTCAGTAAAGGCGAACTGCAGGATAAGGAACTTTCCCAGGTCCAGCATCTTGCCGAATTGGACGCCAAGTCCGAAACCATTAAGAAAATATCGGAGATAAAGAAAGAAGATTTTGTGGACCGTGCCATTCGGCCCGAACCTGTCCGGCTTGAACCCGTCCGTGACGAATCTGTCTTGCCTCCCGCGCCTTCCGCCAAGCCTGTTATTGAAAGTAGAACGTTTAAGAGTATCCGGCCCAGCCAGGAGATCTCGCTTGAACGGATGGCGTCCGCCGGTGATATGGAGGAAAGGGAGGAGCATTCTCTGACCAGCCGCAAACTCAAAAGCCTTGGCAGCACCGTGCCTTCCTTCGGGGTCAGCGGAAAAGAGCGGTTGGGAAGCATGCCGGCCGAAGCGGCGCCCAGGGTCGTATCTGAAACCATGGTCCCCCTGCCTCAGCAGGTTTCGGGAATGGTATATGATTTTACCGTGGTGACCAGTCAGCCCGCGGAAAGTGAGAAAGTGCAGTTTAAAATAGAGCCCAAAAGCGCGCCGGCGCCGGCCCCGCAGCCGCTTCCTAAGCCTTCGGCTCAGCCCCAGAGCGCTTGGGAAAGCGCGCAGCAACTGGATTTAAACAGTCAGGCGAAGCCCAAAGATGACCTGCATCTCCAGCCCGCGTCGCAGCCGGCTCCCCAGGAGCTACAGCCTCAGAATGCCTGGCAAACCGCGCGTATGGACGCGCAAAAACCGGCTTTTATCGTTCCGGTCCAAGGCCAGCCCGAAGCCGCTTTGGTAAGCACGGAATCCGCTTTTCATGCTCCCGCTCCCGCGCAAAATGAGGCCGCTATTATTGACAAGACGGAACGTATATCCATAGCGTCCCAGAAGCAGAAAATTGAAGTGAATAAAAACTTCCAGCCGGCAAAGAAAGGGCGCAGTAAGATGACGTTTCTCGCCACGCTTGTGGTATTCGGCGCCATAGCCGCCGGAGGACTTGGCTACTTTTTCCTGGGTGCGGGCAGTTTCTCCGAATTTTCCATGCTAAATTTCAAGGACGGCAAGTCCAAAAAAGCTTCTTTCTCCACTCAGGTGGAACCCCAGACCGATAAAACGCAGACCGCTAAAACCCAGGCCGCGGCTTCAGAGAGCGAAGAAACCGGGCCGGACGCTCAAGGGCAGAGCGCGCAGGAAGGGAAGCCTGCCGCAGATACTGCAGTCAAACCCGCTTCGGAGTCCGTTTCCAACGAGAATACCGGCAGGGCGCTTGAGATTGTTAAAAACTACAAGCTTTCCGGAGGGCGCGGATCCGTGGCCGGCTGGTTCGCCAATTCTTTTCTTTCCAATTCCGCCAGCGGTTCCAATGAGGCATGGACTGCGACTATACTGCATGGAGATATCTTCGTGGTGGAGTACCGTCTGCTGCGGCCAAAGCAGGACCCGCTCATCTATCAGTTTGAGGTGGATGTGGTAAAGGGGATAATCGTGCGCGGCATCAATAATGACGCCACAGAGCTGCTTGATTTCTCTTCTAAGGCTACCGCCAAAGCTGAGCCCGCCAGGCCCAAAGTCAGGAAAGCCGCTCCGAAAGCCAGGAAAGCCCGTGAGATACCCATTCTGCCTTTGCCGGATGAGCCGGCCGCCAAGCCGGTCCAGGAAGACCCCACCGGTTTTGAGACCGCTAACCCTGAAGATAATGAGAAGGTGAAATATATCGTAGCGCAGGAATCCGACGAGGAATTATTTTAACAGTCTGCTAATACTCCGCCAATCCGAAAATTTCCCGTATCAAATTTATATGTGAAGCTCAGTGGGCCCGACGCGGTTTACCGGGCTTGTGGCCGTATCTTGAAATTATTTACTATTTTCAGCTTGTGCCGTCTTACTTCCGTAATTATTGAGCCTCACATAAGTAATGTCCCAACTGGCCGGGCCGATTTTGTAGCGAAACAAGGAAGGCGGAGCGCAGCATAGCTGGGCTATGTAAGCGACGCGTGACGCAGTTGCAGCCCAAAAGCGCCCGGCCCTTTCCCTCTGGGAAAGGGAGGCTTGCCTTTGAGCGGCTGCTTCGTTGCTCCTCGCTCACAGGCCGCCGGCATGCTCGCTCGTCGCGCCTCGCAGCCATCTCAAATCCAAGCCTCCAATTAGGACATTACTTATGTGAGGCTCAATAACTTCCGGCTCATCGGGACCCGAGAGTGGATTCCGCGGTGGATAGCGGTAGGGGAATAGTGCTAAAATAAGTCAGATACAGGCGTTCTATTTTATTTATATTTATTCCTCAAGTTGCTGACCGTTTTTTTACTTATGGCCGGTGAAAAAGGACTCTCGATAAATATCTCAAAAAGGATCGGCGAGCTGCTCGTCTCCTCCGGCCTCATTACGGCCCAGCAGCTCAACGAAGCCCTGGAACTGCAGCGCATAGGAGGAGGAAAGCTTGGCCAGGTGCTCATTCATAAAGGATTTATAAAGGAACACGGGCTCCTGGACTTTTTAAGCAAACAGTTCGGCATAGAATTCGTGGACCTGGCGGCAAAAGAGCTGGATGAAGAAGTGGTGAAAATAATCCCCGAAAATATCGCCCGCCGCTATAATCTGATAGCCGTGGATAAGTCGGACAACATGCTAAAGGTCGCTATGGAGGATCCCCTTAACATTGTGGTCCTTGACGACTTAAAAATGATGACCGGCTATGATGTGAAAGCGGTCTTCGGCACCGAAACCGACATTACGGCGGCCCTGGATAAACATTACGGGGAGAAATCCTCAAAACAGGCGCTGGACGATATACTTAAACTGACGAACGGCGGGACCACGGATCTGGCTCTGGTGAAGGACGAAGACCTTAAGAACGCCGGAGAAGATCTTATTTCCCTCGAACAGAAAGGGGAAGCCGCCCCCATAATTCAGATGGTCAACCTGATCATCTCTTCGGCTATCCGCGCGCACGCTTCCGATATCCACATAGAACCCTCCTACAAGGATACCAAAGTCCGTTTCCGCATAGACGGCGTTCTGCATCTTCAACCCTCTCCGCCGAAAAAATTTCACAACGCTATAGTCAGCCGCATAAAGATCATGTCTAATCTGGACATCTCGGAGCGCCGCGTTCCCCAGGACGGCCGCGCCAAGCTCAAGATAGACGGGCACGAAATAGATCTGCGTATTTCCATACTGCCGTGCGGCCCCGGCGAGAAGATAGTCATGCGTATCCTGGATTCATCGGGCCTCAAACTTAAGCTGGAAGACCTCGGTTTTGAGCCGGAAAATCTGGCCATCTTCACAAAATGCATTAAAGCGCCTCACGGCATTATTCTGATAACCGGCCCCACCGGTTCCGGAAAGTCAACCACGCTTTATTCGGCTCTGGCCACGATGAACGATCCCGATGTCAACATCGTCACTATAGAGGACCCGATAGAATACCAGTTGGAAGGCATCAATCAGGTAGGCGTCAACGCCGATGTGGGGCTTACTTTCGCCTCCGGCCTACGGTCTTTCCTGCGCCAGGACCCGGATATCATCATGGTGGGAGAGATCCGCGACTTCGAGACCATGTCCACCGCCATCAACGCCGCTATGACCGGCCACCTGGTCTTTTCAACTTTGCACACTAACGACGCGCCGGGCGCCATTACCCGCATAGGCATGATGGGGGTGGAACCTTTCCTGACTTCCTCCACTCTCCTTATGATCGTGGCCCAGCGCCTGGTACGGTCCATCTGCAAGAATTGCAAGGAAACTTACGAAGTAAAACCGGAACTGATGCTGGGTCTGGGAGTGTCTAAAACTCTTATTGAAAATAACGCTAAAAATGGTAAACTTATCCTGTCAAGGGGCAAAGGTTGCGATACCTGCGCGCAGACCGGCTACAAGGGCCGCATGGGCATTCACGAGATCCTTGAGGTCAATGATGTTTTGCGCGGCCTTATTATAGAAAAAGCGCATGTTTCAAAGCTTAAAGACGCGGCCCGCAGGAACGGTATGATCACGCTGCGGGAATCCGCCGTCAGGAAACTTTTCACCGGCGCCACTACGGTGGAAGAAGTTATAAGGGTTACAGCCTCGGATGTGGACTGATTCCTAGTTTATTCTTTAAGAGGTTAAAGATTTATGGTAACAATGAGCGAGCTCTTTATAATGATGCACGAGAAGACCGCCTCGGACATACACCTCACCGCCGGCGCGCCGCCCATGCTGCGCATAGACGGGGATCTGGTGGCCACTCCTTTCGAAAAACTCACCCCGGAGATGTGCCAGACTCTGGTTTTTTCCCTGATGACGGACGCGCAGCGCCAGCGTTTCGAATCTACCAACGAGCTGGACTTCGCTTTCGGCATAAAAGGCCTGGGACGTCTCAGGATGAACGCTTACCGCCAGCGCGGCGTAGTGGGTTCGGCTATCCGCTCCATCCCAAGTAAGTTTAAAACCTTTGAAGAATTGAATCTCCCGCCCGTGGTGTACGAACTGATGAAACTGACCAAGGGCCTTATCCTTATCACCGGCCCCACCGGTTCCGGAAAGTCCACTACTTTGGCCTCCATGATAGACTATCTGAACGAGAACAGGAACTATCATATCATCACTATTGAAGATCCGATAGAATACGTGCATACGCACAAAAAAAGCATTGTCAACCAGCGCGAAGTGGGTTCCGATACCGAGACCTTCGGAGCGGCCCTTATGCACGTGCTCCGGCAGGACCCGAATGTGATCCTGGTGGGCGAAATGCGCGATCTCGAGACTATCAGCGCGGCCCTGAACATCGCTGAAACAGGCCATCTTGTTTTCGCGACGCTTCATACCTCGGACGCGGCCCAGACCATCAACCGCATTATCGACGTGTTCCCTCCCCATCAGCAGGAGCAGATCAGGGTGCAGCTTTCCTTCGTCCTGCAGGCCGTTTTTGCGCAGCAGTTGCTCTGCGCGGCGTCCGGCACGGGGCGCGTGTTGTCATGCGAGGTTATGGTCGCCACTTCGGCCGTAAAAAATCTTATCCGCGAGCAAAAGGTGGAACAGTTGAACACCGTTATCCAGACCGGCGGAAAATACGGCATGGTCACCATGAACCAGGCGCTTGTGGAACTTTATAAAAGGCAGAAGATAACTTATCAGGAAGCCATAACCCGGTCCTCTGACCCGGAAGATCTTAAGAAGCTGCTTCAGAAGACTTTGTCGATCACCAGTTGATGTTTTAAGTCGTTGACGATCCGGGTTGTCAGCCTGGAACTTGTGCAATTCGCGTATGCAATTCGCTTATAAAGCAAAAGAAGCAAGCGGCAAAATGGTGGAAGGCCTGGTGGAAGCGGCCGACCAGAAGGCCGCTATGGCCCGGTTGCGCGAGCAGCGGATGACGGTTGTTGAAATCGCGCAGAAGGCTAAAAAAAGTCCGTTCTTCAAGCCCAAGGTAGAAAACAAAGATATAGTGATTTTTTCCCGCCAGCTCTCCACTTTGGTGTCGGCCGGCATCCCCATAGTCCAGGGGCTTAACATTCTGGAGTCCCAGGCCGAGAATCCCGCTTTCAAGACCGTCGTTTCCGCTCTGCGTACCGATATAGAGTCCGGTCTTTCCATAGCCGACGGGATGCGCAAACATCCCCAGGCGTTCACCGAACTCTACGTGTCGATGATCAAGGCCGGAGAAGTCGGCGGTATCCTGGATACGATCCTTGAACGTCTTTCGGCCTATCTGGAGGCCTCCGAAGTCCTTAAAGCCAAAGTTAAAAGCGCTATGATGTATCCGACCGTGGTCGGCGGCGCGGCATTCTTTATAACCGTCTTCCTGATAATTTTCATTATTCCCGTTTTTAAGGATATCTTCGGCGGCTTCGGAGCCGAACTCCCTTTCCCGACTAGAGTGATCATAGGTATTTCGGATTTTCTGCGCGGTAACATTGTTTACATACTGGCCATAGTCGGCGGCGGAGTCTGGGGAGTCAAAAAATATCTTAAAACGGAGAAGGGCCAGGAAAAACTGGACGACGTATCGTTGAAACTCCCGGTGTTCGGTATTTTGCTTAAAAAAGTCGCCATAGCCAAGTTTACGCGCACCCTGGGCACGCTCATAAAATCCGGCGTTCCTATCCTGCAGGGGCTTGAGACCGTGGCCAAGACGGCCGGCAACAAGGTTATAGAGCGGGCCATTTATAAAAGCCGCGATTCCATAAAGGAAGGCGGCCGGATAGCCGATCCGCTTAAAAAAGCGAATATTTTCCCGCCCATGGTCATACAGATGATCAGCGTAGGAGAAGAGACCGGCGGCCTCGATACCATGCTGAATAAAATAGCTGATTTTTACGACCAGGAAGTGGACACGGCGGTCAAAGGCCTGACCTCAATGATCGAGCCTCTTATCATGGTGGTCATGGGGATCGTGATCGGCGGCATAGTCATAGCTATGTTCATGCCGATGTTCAGTATGAGCGATATCGCTACGAAATAAGGGGCCGCAATTTTCAGCCCCCGGTTTTAATAGCCGGGGGTTTTTTCTTTTTTAAGGAGTTTTGTTTTCGACTCGAGGCCGCCCGGCGCGCTGAAGCCGCCGAGGGTCCCGTCGGATTTTATTACCCGGTGGCAGGGTACGGCGGGGGCGAAAGGATTTTTGCCGAGTGCTGTGCCTACGGCCCTGAATGCTTTTGGCCGGCCGATGCGTTCGGCTATCCATTTATAGCTGCGGGTTTGGCCTTTCGGTATGGTCATGCAGGCGAGCCACACGGCCCGCTGGAAAGGCGTATAATTTTTCATCAACTCCTTAATATCGTTTTTCATAAATTCTGTCTTAGTCTCTCTCCCGGCAGGAGGTAATGACGGGCTGGTTTGCTTTGGATATTGAGCCGCGAGATGCGCAGTCGTGGCGCCGCCGGATTTCCTGCGCGCTCCGGGTCCGGGTTTTATGGAGAAGAAGACCGGGGGCTTCCGCCGGCTTGCGGAACTCGGCCAAAAGACAATGCTTTTGGCCTCGAACATCCTCGCCGTCCCGGAGGGATACTCTCCAGCCCCCGGTCTTAAAACCCTCCAAATGGAGCGCGCAGAAAATCCGCCGCCGCCCCTCCCAAACAACCAACGCGTATTGATGTTTCTCCGGAGAAATCCCCGGCACTTCCTGAAATCAAAATAATGTTTACCCCGCCCTTAATATCGGTACATCCCTGTTTCCCCGCCCGCAGGTCGCAGCCAAGCTTGTATAAATGAGTAAAAAATAAATAATATTCCTAAATTGGATATCACCAAAAGTCCACAGTATCTTTTACCTTAACGCGGTATATTGTGGAATTTTACAATCGAAGTTAATGTCTTGTCAATGCAATATGGCCAAGGGCATTTGGAATAATAAAAGATCGCTTTAACCCTGTATATATCGATTAAGGCTCATTAAGTGGAATTAGTGCTTTTATGTGTTCATATGTTTGGCTGGAGATTTTGGATGCGTTATGGATGTGTTATGCCTTGACGTGTCAATGTGTTTCACCTATACTCTAAGTATAGACTTGATTTATGTCTGCGCCGGTTGGCGGTTTAGAGTCTGCAGCAGAGGGTTGATCGGCTTTAGGATAATGTTATGGGGTTCCGGTGTTGTTTAGCGATATAGCTGAAGATTGTTGGCGTTTAGTGAGGCATTATGAATTTGAAAATATCGTTTTTTGCATCCGTGATCTTATGCTCCGTAAGTATTTCGGCTTTTAGCATTGAGTACGATGAATGGAATCGTGCCGGACGTGTGCAGGGTGAAAAGGATTTTTATCAAAACGCGGCTGATAGGAATAAAGCGCGACAGGAAGAAAAGGAAATGAGAGAAAAGGTGCTGCAAAACTTAGAGGATACAAAGAAAGATAGAAGAACGCACGGGTGGCCGTATTATTACGATCGGTGCACATACTCTTCTTGCAAGGGGGTAAAGAGTGATCGGAAGTTGGAAGTATATGCGGCAAAGCTGATGGGGGAGGATGGTTTGGGCTGGCAGCCCAATGAGAAGGGCGTTGAATACGTTCCTGGAGCTCTTCGAGCCTGCAAAACTATACTTGAAGAGGACAAAGTCGCTCCTTACGAATACATGGGTTGCGCCGCATTATTGGCCTGGTTAGGAACACACGACTGTAAAGAACGATGGGTCCAAGAACGATGGAGAAATGAAGTAATAAGCCCTCCTACATGCACTTCGCTGGTGCAGGGGGCGCTCTATTTTGGACTGCATGGGGCAGTGGGCTGTAGTAAGAGTTTTGAAGGCAATAAGGGCCGCATATATTCTAAGTACCATAAAGACCCTAAAACCAAACAATTCGGAACATATGTAACAAAAGAAGAGTATGCCAATTATTTAGCATCTTCCTTCGCCTGGCATATTAATCAAAGTAAATTGGGTGTCTATGGTGAGGAGACGGATAGAGCCAATTCTATGCCGAAAGTGGTATGGCATGCGACAGCAAAGGAGGTTGGAGGAAGAGTAATAGAAAAAGTTCTGGAGTTTGGTTTTGAGAAAATAGCTTTTAATGGTGCTGCTGCGGCAGTCGGCGCAGCCGGGACGCCATTATTGATTTTTGCCGGAATTGAATTATTCTACGAATTGGGTGAAGTGGACAGAGTGAATACAACTTGTTTAAATTGGCAGGTTACTAATAATGAATATCTAGGTTCGGAGAGCTATGGGCGTGTTAGCGGCTTGATTAGGAACATAACCGGACATTAGAGGCAACGTCAAGAATTTTGTCTGATTCATTTAATTTGGCACCCGTAAAACTGGTAAAACTTAACAGAAACCCCCCAAATGGAGCGCGCAGAGAACCCGTTGCCGCCCCTCCGTAAAACTTACGCAATTGCAGTTTCTCCGGCGAAAGTCCCTACACTCCCTGAAATTATAATAATATTCCCCCCGCCCATAATATCGTTACATCACTATTTACCCGACCGTAGGTTGACCTTGGGGTGGGGCATTATAGATGTATCTAAATTAAGGGCGGGGTGAATAATATTATCAGCTTAAAGCAACACCGGTGAATTGGCCAAAGGACCACCATGTGTGTCAGATTTCGCGGAGGGGTGGCCGGGGTTTTGCCCGCTGCGCCCCAGTAGCGGGGAGGAGGCTCCAATCCGGTAGGATTGGAGGGGGACCACGGGAGGGTCCCCCACGGGTCTGGGGCGGAGGGCAAACCCCGGACAGGACCCCGACTGGGCATCTCGCGGCTCTATAGCCAAAGCCGACCAGCCGGCGTTACTTTATTCTTAGTACTTCAAGGTGTCTTTGTCTCTGAGTTTTATGTGGTATGTGACGGCGAAGCGGTGGACCTCGTCCCGGATGGCCTCAAGAAGCAGCAGGCCGGGGTGGTCTCGTTCCAGACGCACCGGATGGGGCTTGAAAGGAACGTAGATCTCTTCAAGCCGCTTGGCCAGCGCTATGACCGGGACCTTGAGTTTTAGCTCCCGTATGGCGCTCATGGCGCTGGCGAGCTGGCCTTGCCCTCCGTCAATCAGCAGAAGGTCGGGCAGAGGCTCTCCGCTTTTTATAAAATGGGACAGGCGTCTTTTCACGGTCTCTTTGATCATCTCAAAATCATTTGAGCCGCCGGGCGCGTTTTTAAAGAGGATTTTGTAGCGCCGGTAATGCCCTGGATTTTTTTGCGCGTTTATAAAACAGATGGAGGCGGCCACCGCGTGCTCGCCGTGGATGCTGGAAGTATCGAACGCCTCGATGTGCGCCGGCGGCCTGGGCAGCCCCAGGTCTTTCATCAGGGTCGTGACCGCGCCTGTTTTAGAGGTTTCCCTCGCCACCAGGTCCGCCTTGAACTCGCTTATCCGTACTCGTTCCGCCATATGCTCTATGGCGGCGGCTAAATCACGGTAATTGGCCGCCTTCTCATAGTCCATGGCCTTCGAACTGGCCGCCATCCCGGTTTTGAATTCTTTAAGAAGCTTAGCGAAGTCGCCTTTGAAAAAGTTCGCGATCCGGTCGGCCAGCCTGCGGTATCCGGAGTAAGAGACCTTCCCGGCGCAAGGGGCCGGACACTGTCCCGTGTGGAAGTAAAGGCAGGCGCTGATCTTTTTGGGATCCAGCGGCCGGTTGCGGGAAAAATCCCAGCGGCACCGCCGCAGATTTATAAAGCCGATGCGCCACAGATAACGGAGAAGCTTGTTCAAAGGCTCGACTTTGGGGTAAGGGCCGAAATAAAGCGCGCCGTCCCTGAGCTTTTTACGCGTGAAGAAAACCCTGGGGAAATCCTCGGCGGTTATTTTTATGTAAGGGTAGCTCTTGGCGTCTTTCCATAATACGTTGAAGAAAGGCTGATACTGCCGGATAAGCTCGCGTTCGATGACCAGGGCTTCCCGCTCGCTGGCCGCAGCAATGTAGTCTATTTGCCGGATAAGAGCCGTGAGATTAGGGATCTTAGCGTCCCTGCTTCCGGCGCCTTTCATAAAATACTGGCCTACGCGTTTGCGCAGGTCTTTCGCTTTTCCGATATAGAGGATATTGGCGGTCGAGTCCCGCATCAGATAGACGCCGGGCCGGGAAGGGAGATGGCTTAGGTCCCGGGTTTTAAACATCTAAAAGAACCCTCCCGTGATAAGCCTGCGTTCCTCAAGTTTTAGTATTTTAAGCGCGGCGAAATATACCGCTATGCCGCCTGGAACCGCCGCCGCCACCGTGAGAGCCGGATGGAAGCCCGCCATGCCGCGTGCGGTTACGAGACAGAAGGCGCACATGAGCGCCGAAGCTCCCAGTACCTTGAAATAGAAAGCCGGCCGGCCGGGGGAAAAAGAGCCGTTCTTCCTGAGCGCCCGGATGAATAGCGCCGAGGCCGCAAGCGAGCTAAGAGCCGTGGCCAGCGCCAGGCCTTTGGCGCCCATGCTCCGCATCAGGGGGAAACACAAAGCAGCGTTCAGGAGGGTCTGGAACACCACTATCTTTACCGGGGTTTTTACGTTGCCGGCGCCGTAGCAGGCCGAAGCGGCCAGTTTGTTGACGCCAAAGCCGGCCAATCCCAGCGACAGGTAGAAAAGAACTCCCGCCGTCAGACGGCTCTGTTCGTGCGTGAAGCGTCCGTGCTCGAACAGAGTACTGCAGATGGGCAGGCTTAAAGCCATGAGCCCCAGAGCGGCGGGGATGATTATCAGGGCGCTGGTCTTGAAGGCTCCGTCCAGGACGGCGGAGAATTCCTTCGATTTGTTCAGCGCGGAATGTCTGGATAGTTCCGGCAGCGTTACCGCGGCGGCCGCGGCGGCAAAAAGCGAGATCGGGAATTGGATTATGCGGGCGGCGTTATAGATGGCGGTTATCGAGCCGGGCTCAAGAAAACTGGCGTAGATGGTGTTGATGAAAAATGCGATCTGGTCCTGCGCCATAGCTGCGGCAGCCGGCGCCGCCAGGAGCAGGGAGCGCGCGGTGGCGGGATTCTTAAAGGGGTTTGAAAACGAGAGATGGTAGCCTTCCCGTTTCAGCATCGGCAGGAGGATCAAAACCTGTATAAGTCCGGAGAGCGTGGCGGCGCCGGCAAGGCCGAGGATTTTAAGGTTGTCCGGCATTCCAGCGGGGCCGGGGCGGTCTATGAAAAGCAGGTAGCCGATGATGGTAATGGAGAAGGCGGCCGGGGCAAGAGCCGGGAGAAAAAATCTGCCGGCAGCGTTCAACGCCGCCTGGAACAGCGCCGAGGCGTTAACGAAAATCAAGTGCGGCATCAAAATGGCGGTCACGGATGCCGTCAGCATGAATTGTTCCGGCCGTCCCGTAAAGCCGTAGGATGTTAATTCGACCAATTCCTTTCGGAAGAAGGCGCCCAGCCCCGCCAGCATCAGCGATAGAAAAAACACCAGCGTCCAGGCGGCGCTGAAAAAGCGCAGGCCGTGCTCCCTTGAGACAGCTTTCTCTTTTTCCAGAGCCGGTATAAAGCCCGCGTTCACCGCGCCCTCGCCCACTGTGCGTCTGAATAGATTAAGGATCCGGAAAGCCGCGTAATAGGCGTCGGTCAGCGCTCCGCCCCCGAAGACGGCCACAAGCGCGGCGTCGCGCGCATATCCCAGCAGCTTGGTGGCGAGGGTCGCGGAACTGAGCGCTCTGAGCCTTTTCAGGAATAGGATTGATTTTTCCCGCATAAAGTAATAAACTATACCCAATATGGCTAAACTTAAGACCGGACGACACACTAGCGGTATCAAAGCATG
>Ga0208953_1001287_pt1 | contig 15253 bp, 10 predicted proteins | sample RifOxyB2_FD_184033 | JGI IMG/M metagenome (GOLD analysis project Ga0208953, IMG submission 184033) | Groundwater microbial communities from Rifle, Colorado - Rifle Oxygen_injection B2 (SPAdes) | ecosystem: Environmental > Aquatic > Deep subsurface > Groundwater | place: USA: Rifle, Colorado... | reverse complement strand
TGTCTCTCAGGGGTCCAGATAAAAGAGCAAGTTTTGTCGTTGCACCAACTATGGTGATCTTAGGGATTGGCAAGCGGACAGTGCGCGCACTAGGACCTTTGCCTATGATTATATCCAGCGCATAATCCTCAATTACAGGATAGAGCATCTCCTCAACTGCTTTTGGTAATCTATGGATCTCGTCAATAAATAAAATGTCGTTTTGTTTTAAGTTAGTAAGTATTGCAGCTAAATCTCCAACTTTGGTAATCGCCGCACCTGATGTAATCTTTATGTCTCCTTTTAATTCATTGGCAACGATAAAAGCAAGAGTAGTCTTCCCGATACCAGGTGGGCCATATAGCAGTATATGTTCAGACGCAATACCTCGTTTATTTACCGCATCAAGAAAGAGTTTAAGGGTCCTAACTACTTTTTGCTGCCCAATGTACTCGTTAAGCTTATGTGGTCTCAAATTAAGGTCATTTTTTTTGTTTTCCATAAGATCTACAATTATTTCTTTTGCACTGTAAGTTTGAGTGCATGTTTAATCTTATCTTCAATACTTAAGTTGTTTGGAAGTCTTTGAAATAGGGTTTTTGCCTCATGTGTTTTATACCCAAGAGCAACAAGCGCATCAATTACTATTTTGTCCTCATCTGAAAGCTGAACGCGATCAAACTTAAATTCTGACTTGATTTTTTGAGAAAGTTCAAGAATGATTTTCATAGCAGTTTTTTTCCCAAGGCCAGGAACTTGTGTAAAATAATCTATATTATTCTCTTTAACTGCAGTAAATAAATCGCTAGTTATTGTGTTTGAAACCACGCTAAAAGCCGTTTTGGGACCAACACCCGGAACTGTTAGCAACAGTTTAAAAAAATGATGCTCATCTTTTTCCTTAAAGCCAAAAAGCACAAAAGCATCATCGCGTACCTGTAAATACGTAAAGACTTCAACTTCGTGCCCCACTGTAACTGTTGAAAGAAGACGACTAGTCAAATAAAGCTCATATGACACCCCACCACTTGTTTCAATCAATCCTACACTGTTTTCAATAGATGTAAGAGTTCCTTTTATTTTTCCAATCATATTGCTCATTATACACCGTTATTTTCCAAGTTCATCTCTCTCAATTTGCCATAACCGATTGTATTTAGATACTCGTTCTCCTCTAGTCGGTGCCCCAAACTTTACAAACTCTGACTGAATACCAACAGCTAAATCGGCAATAAAACTGTCGTTTGTCTCAGAAGACCGCGCTGCAACTATGTAGGTTAGATTGCTTCTGCGCGCTATATTTACCAGTTCCAAAACCTCAGTTATAGTGCCTATTTGGTTGGGCTTGATAAGAAAGCTTGTGCACGCATTTTCACGTATGACATAACCCAACCGATCTTTACTCATACGTATGTTTTCATCACCAATTACATAAATATTTGATGAAATATGTCCGCTAAATTTCTTCCAACTATCCCAATCATCTTCGGCAAAAGGGTCTTCAAGAGCCAAAATAGAATAATTTTGGATAACACTTGAAAGAAAATCGATATATTCGTTTTTGTTAAGGGGATGATTTTTATCTTTGATAAGATACTGTCCATTTTTATAATAATGGCTTGCAGCCATATCAATTCCTAAAAAAATATCTAGTCCACATCTCATTTTTTTTTGAGTTATGGTCTCTGTCAATATTTCAAGAGCGTCTAAGTTGGTCGTCAGATTTGGACTGAACCCACCCTCTTCACCGACGGCAGTTGTAGCGTTGCGATACTCAAGCACCTTTTTTAGTTCAAAAAAGATCTCAACGGCTTTTTGATAAGCTGTGCCAAACGTAAAAGAGGAGGAGGGAATTATCTGAAACTCTTGAAAATCAATCGTGCTGTTTGCATGAGCTCCTCCATTTATCGTATTAAATATGGGTGTCGGAATCTTCTCGAGCGGAATTTCTTCTTTATAGATAGACTGATACAGTTTATTTATATATTTAAAAAGAGGAGCTTGTTCCGAAAGTGCGGCCGCCTTCACTAAAAGTTGAGACACCGTAAGAATTGTGTTGACTCCGAGTCGAGATTTATTGCGCGTACCATCAGCTTGAGAAAGCCACATATCTATCTCCAGTTGTTTATGAACAGAGGCGCCCTTGATCTTTGGAGCAATGAGATCGTTTACGTACGATACCGCATGCGAAACTCCCATACCAGTAAAGCGGTTTGGGTCTTCATCGCGTAGATCCACTGCTTCTTTGGTTGATTGGAAAATAGCACCGGGAACTGACGTTATCACATAACTATCGTTGTCCAGTGTAAGCCTTGCTTCAATGGTAGGATTGCCTTTTGAGTCTATGATCTCATAGGCATGTATATTTTTGATTGTTGACATAAATCATTTACCTTTTTTTATGCTATCAAAGTGTTTTTTTTCTATATGATAGATAAGTTCACGTGTACGATCTACCGCATCCGGATTGACCGATACGCTTGTAATACCTGCTTTTACTAGGCGTTCAACTATGTCTGGATAGTCAGATGCCGCTTGTCCACAGATGGAAGAGGTAATACCATATTTGGTAGCCGTGGATACGATATATTCCAAGACTTGGACTATGGCAGGATTACGCTCATCATAGACGTTTGCAACTTCTTGATTGTCACGATCTACTCCCAAAAGCATCATAGTAAGGTCGTTTGTCCCGATTGAAACTCCGCTAATACCAACCTTGATAAACTCTTCCAGATTCAAAGCGCAGTAGGGCACCTCGACCATGATCAACAATCGAAATCCTTGATAGTTTAATAGGCCGGATTTCTTGACAATTTCCTTAATCTGTATGATTTCCCACGGGACTCGCACAAATGGAATCATGAGATGTAGATTTGTGTAACCCATGTCCCATATCTTTTTAATTGCTTCAAGTTCAAGCTGGAACTCATGGGGATCTGCTATATAACGACTTGCTCCTCTAAATCCTATCATAGGATTTTCTTCATGGGGTTCATAGTATTGACCTCCTTTAAGATGTCTATATTCATTGGTTTTAAAATCAGTGGCTCGATAGACGATAGGTCGAGGACTAAAAGGTTTAACGAATTTAAGCAAATCAGTGGTCAATTTTTTTACATATATATGTTCCTGGTGGTGTTTAATAAACTCTTTTGGATGAGTACCAATGCCTGCGACCATAAACTCAGCTCGAAGAAGACCGATACCATCAGTATCAAGTTTGGCTACCTGAGAAGCGATCTCTGGTTCAGCAAGATTAACATATACTTTAGTTAGTGTTTTGTATTTATGTTTCGGTGCAGCAATTTTTTCTTTAGCCGCAATAGCCCTCATCTCAGAAAGAACGCTTCCTTTATATATCTCCCCGGCTTTTCCATCAACCGAAATAATCATTTGATTTTTTAACTTCTTAGTCGCTCCCTCAACTCCAACTACTGCAGGAATACCAAGCTCTCGTGATACGATAGCGGCATGAGAGGTTCGACCGCCCTTTTCTGTCACGATCGCAACAGCTCTTTTCATAGCTGGAACATAGTCCGGATTAGTCTGAGGAGCAACAAGTACATCCCCTTTTTTCACTTTATCGATCTCTGAAGGTGAATGTATAATCTTTACCAGTCCGATTCCAATCCCAGGAGAGGCGGGCGATCCAGTTAAAAATGGATTTTTTTTTGTTCCTGCAAGAGCATCGGTTGACTTATTATTTGTTGTGGTAATAGGACGAGACTGGACCACGAAAACTGTCTCGCCTTCAATGGCCCATTCAATATCTTGAGGAAAATAATAATGATCCTCTATCTGTTTGACAATAAGCGCCACTTCAACTATCTCTTTTTGCGATAATTTTTGCGTTGACCCCTCTTCTTTAAATAGTTTTATCTCTTTATTACCCATACTAGACCGAACATATTTTAAATTTTGGTACTTAATATCTTTAAGAAGGAGTACAAAAGACCGCTTATCAACTTCATAATGATCTGGGGTTACCTTTCCTTGTACAATATATTCTCCTAGTCCAAAAATCGCCTCTATGACGATTTTCGTTTTATCGTTTGTAACCGGATCAATGCTAAAGGCAATACCTGATTTGTCAGATTGCACCATACGCTGTACCACAGCAGCAAGACCGACCTTAAAGTGATCAAACTTTTGTTCATGACGATAATAAATGGCGCGTGGGGTAAATAAAGACGCCCAACAGCGTTTCACGTAATCCAATAGGTGTGCTTCACCTTTAACATTGAGAAATGTTTCTTGTTGACCAGCAAAAGATGCTGTTGGCAAATCTTCAGCGGTTGCGGATGAACGTACTGCAACAAGTGGGGGATTGTAGAGATGTTTTACTCTTGTTAATGCCTTACTTAATAGGTGCGAATTTTTATTAAAATAAGCATCCTCTTTCAGGGTAAGATTATCATAATAAACCAGTATTTCATTTACTAAAGAATCAGACATGTTTGCCTTCATGATAAGGTCTTGAATATGTTTAGATGCCTGATGAAGCTCTGTTGCATTATCGAAGTTGATGAGTGAAAGGAATCCTTCGATCTTTTTTTCTAGTTTGTTGATCTTAATAAAATGAAAATATGCCTCGGATGTAATCACAAAGCCGTATGGAATTGGAAGGTGCGCTCTTGTCATCTCGCCAAGATTTGCACCCTTGCCTCCAACTAAGCCAACATCTTTTTTACCAACTTCTTCAAACCATACAATATTTTTTTTCATATAATTTAACTATACACAAAAAATCTATTTGTTTGCAACTAGGATTTTTAAATATCGCTTGACATCGGTTTTTGCCTATGGTACTATTCTTATTACCAATGAATATTTTCTATTCATAAGGCACCATTGGATGCACAATCTGCCTCCTAACAGCCTACTTTAAGAAACCAAAAATCAATCCGAAAGAAGAATTTTGTGGTTTTTTTTGTGTTTGAGCACTTTTTAAATTTTTAGAATGCATTTAACTCTGAATGCAACAGGGTTTACCGGGTTCACCCTGAGGAGTAAAACGACGAAGGGCCTATAGCTCAATTGGCTTGAGCGTCGGATTTGCATTCCGAAGGTTAGGGGTTCGAGTCCCCTTAGGTCCACACTTCGCTCATTGAGATTATATGGAGCTTCGTAGTGGCACAGCCATTAAGAAGTTTCATTATCTAATATTAATAAGCGAAGGGTGTCCTCAACGAAGTCAAGCTTAGCTTGACGAAGTAGGATAAATAATTTGTTCTTTGACAATTTGCGCAGATTGTATAGAAAATAACATCTTTTAACTAACATAAGAGATGGGAGAAAACTAAGTTAATGGTGGATGCCCTGGCAGTTTGAACCGAAGAAAGACGTGTGCTTAAGCACGATATCAACGATAAGTCCTTTAGCAGACATTATCAATCGTTGGTTTCTGAATGGAGCAATCCGTTTCGATGTAAATCGAGATATCAAATACCTTTATGGTATTTGAGGGGAACCCGGAGAACCGAAACATCCAAGTATCCGGAGGAAAAGACATCATATGAGATTCCGTCAGTAGCGGCGAGCGAACGCGGAGGAGCCTAAACTTGAGCGCAAGCTTAAGGGTTGCAGGACCACAGTAGGGATGTATATTTTGTAGGAGAACAGCATGGAAAGGCTGGTCATAGAGAGTGAGAACCTCGTATCTGAAACAAAATATACCCCGGTGGGTTTCCTAAGTACCACGAGGCACGGCAAACCTTGTGGGAATCTGGGTCGGTCACGATCCAAGGCTAAACATTCAAACTAACCGATAGTGAACTAGTACCGTGAGGGAAAGGTGAAAAGTCCCCCGAGAGGGGCGTGAAATAGAACCTGAAACCATTAACTATCAAACAGAGAGAGTCCCTCGGCGCAAGCCTCGGGATGATCTCGTGCCTATTGAAGAATGAGTCAGCGAGTTATCGATATCTGCTTAGTGCTTAACCAAGCTTAGCTTGGGAAGGCAGAGCGAAAGCGAGTCCTAATAGGGCGATCAAGCGTAGATATCGGTTAACCCGAAACTGGGTGAGCTAACCATGAGCAGGGTGAAGTTTGCCGAAAGGCAGATGGAGGCCCGAACTCGTCGTCGGTGAAATGGCGTGAGATGACTTGTGGTTAGGGGTAATATGCCAATCGAACCCAGAGATAGCTGGTTCTCCCCGAGATATATTTAGGTATAGCCTATTCAACTACCTTGTGAGGTAAAGCGACTGGATAGTCCCCGGAGCCTTTGGCTTTGTGGATTAACCAAACTCTGAATGCGCAAGGCTTATTGAGTAGAGTCAGTCCCGCTCGGATAAGCGAGTGTGGGCGAGAGGGAAACATCCCAGATTCCCGATTAAGGCTCCTAAATGACTTTTAAGTGGGAAAGGTCGTTTGTTTTCCAACACAGCAGGAAGGTTGGCTCAGAAGCAGCCACCCTTTAAAGAGTGCGTAACAGCTCACCTGAATAGTCCCCCGATTCGGGGGATGGAAGACATGCGCCTAAAATGATTCGGAGCTCAAAAAGTCTGCCGAAATCGGAAATTCTTTACCGAGGAACCTGGTCGGACAAGTTGGACCCTTTTGTGGTTTTGGCTTGCCGTCCGTGTTCCTTGGTAAAGAGTGGTAGGGGAGCATTCTTGTTGCAGTGAAGCTATGGTGTAAACCGTGGTGGAGCGGCAAGAAGTGAGAATGCTGACATAAGTAGTGATTTCTCCCGATGAAAATTCGGGATGCCGAATACTCAAGGTTTCCTCAGCAACGTCAATCGACTGAGGGTTAGTCGGATCTAAGCGTCCGCCGCAACAGGCGGAGGCGATGTACATGCTGTTAATATTCAGCTACTGTATGTAAAACGTTATTACTTGATTTGTGACGAAGTGTGATAATTCAGGCCTCCTATATGGGGGTTTAAACTGCAAGGTCTCACCGCAAGGTGGGAGCAAACAGTGATGTCGAGTTTGCCGCAAGGTGGACAAGCTGATTGGTTTATGCTTCCGGGAAAAACTTTTCAAGGAGTTTTACGTATATCCGTACCGACATCCAACGCAGGTGAGTTGGTGGAGAACACCACGGCATTCGAGTAAGGACGATTCAAGGAACTCTGCATAAAAAACTGAGCGTAAGCTTTGCAAGATGCTCTGGCCAACGCAAGTTGGCTTTCAACAAAAGTTTATCAGGCAACTGTTTAACTAAAACACAGGTTCCTGCTAACCCCAAAAGGGGATGTATAGGAGCTGATGCCTGTCCAGTACTGGTAAGTTAATCATTGGGACTGATGTAAAGCGAGCAATCTCTTTACCTAGGTTCTGGTGCAAGCTCCAGTGAACGACAGCTCTAACCCTGAGAGTTCTAAGGTAGCGTAACCCCTTGTCGGGTAAGTTCCGACCCGCATGAAAGGTATAATGACTTGATAACTGTCTTGAATCGTTGCTCGACGAAGTTGAAATGGCTGTGAAGATGCGGCCTATCTGCACCTGGACAAAAAGACCCCGAGAGCTTTACTGAAACTAGACATTGGGGAGATGAAAGTAACTGTTGAGCGTAGGAGGGAGGGCTTGCCCGTCAATGAAACACCTCTCTTTGCTTTTATCTCACCTTATCTTTCCCTTTTGGGAAGGAGACAGTGTTTGGCGGTCAGTTTAACTGGGGCGGTTTCCTCCAAAAAGGTAACGGAGGAGCGCAAAGGTAAGCTTATTCCGGATGGAAATCGGAATGTAAGTGTATACGCATAAGCTGGCTTGACTGTGAGGATGACTATCCGAACAGATGCGAAAGCAGGCGTAAGTGATCCCCCATCCCGAAGTGATTTCGGGAGGGGCTTAACGGATAAAAGCTACCTCGGGGATAACAGGCTGGTGACGCCCGAGAGTTCATATCGACGGCGTCGTTCGGCACCTCGATGTCGGCTCACCGCATCCTGGAGCTGTAGTCGGTTCCAAGGGTTGGGCTGTTCGCCCATTAAAGCGGTACGCGAGCTGGGTTCAGAACGTCGTGAGACAGTTCGGACTCTATCCGGTGCAGACGATTGGATTTTTGAGGGGAGTCTTCCACAGTACGAGAGGACCTGGAAGAGGAGATCCCTGGTGTACCAGTTGTCCCAAAAGGGCACCGCTGGGTAGCTACATCTCCCTTTGATAAGCACTGAATGCATATCAAGTGCGAAACAAACCCCAAGATTAGAAATCCGTATAGATTACCAGAAGAATACTGGTTTGATAGGCGCTCGATGTAAGTCCTGTAAGGGATTTAGTCAAGGCGTACTAAAATCAATCTCCCATCTCTTTAGTTGGTTAAATTTTTTTTATGTCTTTCTGCGCAAATTCTGCATTTTATAATTTCTTGCATACTATTTATACTCTTTCTAGCTTTATAGTATAATAATGAACTGCAATGAAATACCGTCGTATCCTCTTAGTAAATCCACCTAAGGTTGATCAGGGGGGATATAAACCAAGCCCGCTTGGACTCCTTTATCTTGCTGCTTATTTGCAAAAACATTGTCCTCAAGCTCAAGTACGAGTTACAGATGGAGCTATACAAGGAAAAGAGGCAGTACTCCAGACTTGTCGATCTTTTAGGCCTGATCTTATCGGTATATCTATTCTTACTCCAGGTAGACATCAAGGTCTTCATATAGCAACAGAGATAAAAAGATTACTTCCTCGATCCAAGACCATTTTTGGCAATGTGCACGCAACCATTATGTGGAAACAATTGATGTCGCAGTACAAACAAGTAGACTATATCGCAAGAGGAGAGGGGGAACAAACGTTGTATGAACTTGTAGTTGGAAAACCTACTTCTTCAATAAAGGGTTTGGTATGGAGATCTAGAAAAAAAATTCTGAAGAACATTGATCGTCCTATGATCGTAGATCTTAACAAACTTCCCTTTCCAGCATGGGATCTTGTTGATCCGCTTATGTATCCTGCCCGAGGAGAAGGTTTGATCAATGATATAGATCTGGCAAAAGAAGTAAGATTTCCAGTTATTTTTTCTCGCGGTTGCATGGGTGCGTGTACATTTTGTTCAAGTTGGATGATATGGAAAGGGTATCGATACCGCAATGGTAAACTAGTTGCGGATGAAATTGAGATGTTGTGCAAAAGGTATAATGCAAAACATTTTGTATTTCAAGACGATACACTGACTGGAAATCAAAAAGAAATAATAAGCTTCTGTAAAGAAATAATAAAGCGTAAACTCAAGGTTGCAATATACGGTACTACACGAGTAGACAAAGTTAATCTTAAAATGCTCAATTATATGAAGAAAGCTGGATTTTATGAATTGAGTTTTGGTATTGAGTCTGGTTCACCTGCCATGCTTCTTAAAATTAATAAACGAACTGATATACAGCTTATTAAAAAAGCAGTAGACCTTACTAGAAAAGCTCATATTAAAGTAAATGCACTTATGATGTATGGACTTCCAAGAGAGACAAATGAAGATAGAATACTATCAAAAAAACTTATTAAAAATATTAACCCCGATGAGGTTGGAACTGTTGGGGCTGTGTGGATTTTTCCTGGGACTGCCTTGTATGAGCAGGCAAAACAAGCCAAGCTACTTGACGATTCGTTCTGGCTTGGACCAAAACCATACTATATATATAGGGGAGGAATCGGCGAAGATAAAATTGACAGAAAACAGCAAATAGTCGATGAAATACATCTTTATTTTTCACATACGCGTGCATATAAAATGTGGCACTATGTCACCTCACATGCATTACGAACACTGCATAAATTACAAAATTAATATTAATCATTTTTACCCTTTGAACTTTTACAATGATTCGATTTTAAATCGCATTCATTGTTACAGGTTGGATCATCTATCCAAATTTTGGGACACTCGCTTAATTCTGGATATACAAATAAAGTACAGTGACCATCATTACCAAGCCCCGGGGCACAGACATACTCCAGCAAGTCAATAGTCGGCGTTGGCGTTACCTGTGGGGGAACTTCAGAGGAGGGGGTAGGAATGATGGGAGCTGAACAAAAGTCTAGACCAGTATTAGGACTTGAGAATCCATAATTATAATTGCAATCTGGACCGCATCCGTTGGAACATCCAACATATGCTATATCTGTATCTTCATCATTTTCTAAATTTGCATACACTTTGTATTGGCTGTTGCACGCAGCGTTATCGGTCTCATATAGATAGGGAAGATGCGTCAAGGGATCACAGGGAACAGAGTCAAGAAGCATTGAGTTTTCAAGCTGTATTTTTTCACCACATGCAGGTAAATATAGCGGATAACAAAGTGTAGAATCGTAGTATTCTTCAAGTGCTTTATTTAATTGCTTAAGCTGAAGTTTCCTTTGTGCATCTCTTGCTTTGGATAGTTGCTTTGCAAGACCTAGAGCACTGACTATGGTAACTGCACCTAGGAGAGAGATTACGATAAGCACTTCAACCAATGTAAAAGCAGAATTGCGTAGGCGCATATATAACTATACCAAATTATAAATTCAAAAATGTATCGTTTAGCTTGAAAAAAATTTGCTAGAATATAATATGAAGATAAACGAAGTCATTGAGGAATTGAAAAAAAAATACCCGGGTAAACCCATTATACTTAACAACAAGACAGATTTAACCGAAATTTTGTGCGAGATAGAACCAACTGACAAACATACATCGTTTAGTACTGCTATAGCAGTTATTGATCTTACTTTGCCTCATTATCATAAAAATACTGTCGAAGTATATGAGGTATTAAAGGGCTCACTCACACTTACTGTTAATAACAAGAAATATAATCTTAATATTGGTGAATCATTTACCATACAACCAAACGAAATACACAGTGCCAGAGGAGATGAAACATGGGTAAAAGTAGTTGCACGGCCCGGCTGGAGATCAGGTGATCATTTTACTGTTACCGGTGTACCAACGTCAACCCAATAATAGAGTCGTTCTACTTCAGCAAAAGGCACATTCACACAACCATGGCTACCCACATAGGGGTAATCCTGTGTCCCATAAACACTTCTCCATGGGGCATCATGCAATCCATATCCTTCAAAAAAAGGCATCCAATACGTTACAAAATTGTCGTAATACTCATTGGGAAAAGGAGACCTCATTCGAAAGTGGGTTTGTTTATAATATATTGCAAACTGCCCCTTTACCGTCTCGAATCCATTTTTGCCACTTGTAATTGGTATGGGATTTGAAAAAATGGATACGCCGTCCTGATATGCAAATAGTCTCTGTTGGCTAAGGTCAATTACTACTTCTTTTCCAGTACCTATTTGCGCTTGTGGGATTCCTGAAAGTGATTGAAGTCGTCTTTGTTCCTCAAGCCACGCTCGGTGTTCTTCTTCTTGGATTTGAGCTTTTGTTTTCCTTGGAAGAGATAGAAGCGGGTAAAGATCTTGCTGAATAATTATTTCAAGCTTATCTGAATTCAGTCTATTATATTGCGATGATAAAATTTCACTTGCTTTTTCCCGATAGAGAAATATATTTGTTTTTTCTTTCTGCATCCCACCGCGAGTTTCATAAAATTTTTCAAGTTCTTCAAGTTCAGAAAAGGAAGCATTTACTTGTTTTATGAGTTGTTCTATCTTTGACTTTTCAACCTCATAATCAATCTCATAACCCAGTTCTTTTATTCGTGTAAGATGCTCGTCTATCTTCATGATAGTTAGATCTGCTGATGAGGTAGAGGTAGTAATGGTATCAAGTTCTTGTTGAATTCGATCCCTAGACGGTATGCTATAAGGATCAACGATGATAAGCTGCAGTTGCATATCTTTTAACTTTGAAGATAAAAGGTCTTTCTTTGCATCCACGTTGAGGACATAGGAATTATGAAGGTCAGATTCCAATAGATTTATCTCTGTCTGCAATCTTTTGTACTGTGTAGTAAAAATATATACATAGGGTGAACTTATCTCTTCTTCAATTGTATTGATTTTAGTTTCAAACGCTGACACGTCAAACCCGGAGTTCTTTGCATAGGTTAGTGAATCTTTAAGTTTAAGAAATCGTGTGGCGGTTGACTTCTTTTGACCTGAAACATAAAAGAGCAATGATATTATAAACACAAAGATTATGACTATCTCTATCTTTACAATTAGAGAATATGCTGTCTTATTGCTTATGATCGGACTATTCATACTTGATTCTGTATAATATAACAAAGATTAAGGAAAAATAACACTTAAACACTATGTTGATAGATGAAGCATACATAATTATTTCAGCAGGTAAAGGAGGCAATGGATTTGTCGCTTTTTTCCCTGGAAAAAAATCGGGTCCCTGTGGAGGGGATGGTGGAAACGGCGGCAATGTTTATATAAAAGTTAATCGAAATATGACTTCGCTTGCTCAATATGCTGGCAAACACAAAATTGAAGCAGACGATGGAGGAAACGGTGGCTCATTTAATAAAACCGGTGAAAACGGCGAAGATCTTGTATTAGAGTTTCCTTTAGGCACCGAATTTGTTGAGACCGGCACAAAAAAGTTAATTCAACTACCCTCTGACGATAGACTTATCTTAGTTTGTCAAGGAGGGAGAGGGGGATTTGGCAACGATCATTTTAAATCATCAGTCAATCGTACGCCCAAACGAGCAGAAAAAGGTCATCCCGGAGAGACACGTACCTTTAAAGTTATCATGAAACTTATCGCAGATGTAGGATTTATAGGTCTTCCCAATGCGGGCAAAAGTAGTCTCTTAAATGAATTAACTGCCGCAAGCGCAAGAGTCGCACCTTATCCTTTTACCACCCTTGAACCAAACCTAGGTTCTCTTGACCGGATCATCATTGCAGATATTCCAGGCCTTATTGAAGGGGCCTCATCTGGAAAAGGATTGGGGATTCGCTTTTTAAAACATATCGAAAAAGTTAAGTTATTACTCCATTGTGTTGCAGCGGACGAGGATACTAAGCAAATGATCAAGAACTATAAAACAGTAAGAAAAGAGCTTACGGCATATAGCACGACCCTTGCAACAAAAAAGGAAATAATTTTACTGACTAAGTCTGATCTTGTTTTACCAAGCGAACGTACTGCAAAATTAAAATCATTTAAAAAATTAAACTCCCTTGTCTACTGTGTTTCGATCTATGATTTGGAGGCTCTTGGAAAAGTAACACAGATCATTAAAGAATCTTAGAAGATTATATTCTTATAATAAGACGTAAACTCAGCGCAAATATGGTGAATACGGTAAGAAGCATAAATACCATACTTAGATACTTATCTACCGCTGAAACCTTAGGAAGATAATTGCGACGAACTGTCTTTATTTGCATGTCCCCTATACCATACATCATGGCCTATATTGTACTAAAATATGAGGAATCTGTCAAGTTTTTAAGGGCTGATTAAGGAAATCGATTAATAGCTTTTTGAGCTCAACGAGTGACTCTATTTTCATTAGTTTGTCTCGCAAAATTCTGCTTCCGGCAAAGCCTGTACAGTACCATGCTAGATGCTTTCGCATGGGAAAAAGTTTGAGCTTTTGACGATATTTTAAATAAAGCTTGCTATGCTTTAACATTGTACCAAATCGTTCACTGAGTAAGGGAGACTTGTTTGTAAATACCCACGGATTACCCAGAGCCGCCCTACCAATAAGCGCTCCCTGACAACGATACATTTTACAATGGGCCTTTGCTTGAGATACAGAGTTTAGATCACCATTCCCAAACAACAAGGTATTTGTGCCCTTAGTTAATAAGCTTGCTTTGGCTATCTCATCCCAGTCAGCCTTTCCCTTATACATCTGAAGAAAGGTCCTTGCATGAATACAGATTGCATCTGGTTCAACCTCAAGAAGTGTAGAGATCCATGGAACAGTGTCGTGTTGATTAATGCCGGTTCTTGTTTTGATGGAGACTGGCTTATATGTTCTGTCAACTTTTAAAGGTTTGTTTCTTTCAATCCAGCCAAAAGCTTCATCCCGCAAGCTCAAGCTTTTTAATGTTTTACCGTTCTGCCAGTCCTTAACAGCCTGTTTTACTGCTTTAATTATCGTTGCTGCAAGTACTCTTTGGTTTATGAGACTTGCTCCTCCTCCCTTTTTCATAATATTCCTGTCTGGACAACCCATATTGATATCAATCCCATCAAAACCAAGCTCTAACACAATAACGGCTGCTTTGTAAAAAGCTTTTGGGTCAACACCAAATAGTTGTGCTACTATCGGTGTTGTTGTTTTGTGCTTTTGTAAAGAAGAATAAAGTCGCGTAGCTCCATGTGCCACTCCTTCAGCTGGTACAAACTCAGTAAACAATATGTTGGGCTTACTAATAAGATCAACGGTCTCTCTAAATGCAGCATCGGTTATTCCATCCATTGGTGCAAGACCTATTATTGGCTTGCTTAAATTTGTCCACATATTTAAATTATACTTGATTACTATATTCTCAAAAGGGGTTGACAAGCCTATAATATTATGCTATAATACATATAGATCTTCAGGTTTTTGGCACTTTTGCCCAGAAGCTTGAAGGTTTTTTTATTAGATTATCTCTTCTTTTCGCTTTCTCACAAAAGAAATCCATTCCTCAACAACTTCAAAAATAAGTTTGAACGGAGCCTCAACTAAAAAATCAAAAACAAATATAAGAAAGTTTAATCGTGCCAACTCTCCGCTAAAAAACTTGCCCAAAGAAAGCACTGGCATAAAGAAGAAATCTATCATAGGAGTCAATACGCTTTCCTTCTCCTCAAGTCTATACATATTAACTATTTGTCTGATTCGATAGGAGAAAAAGGTAACTACACTGACAAAGAATATAAAAACTGCCATACTTATAAGATTAAACTCCAAAAGAAGCAGTACCTCATATATGAGAGTAAGTGTAACGATAAAGGTTAGAGAGTAAAAAATTGTAAAACCAAATATCAGCATTGGTTTTTTTACTCTGGATTTTTTTGGCATATAGGAAATGCTTGTTTCAAACCTTGTATCTTTATCAATGACATTCACGATTCGATTAAAAATGTTTTTTGTGTTGTCTTCTCCGGGCACTTTAAAAAAAGAAACAATAAGAAGCATAAGGATGGGAGGAAATATCGAGTTAATAATCACTGATTTTATGTTGACATCTCCATAAAGGTATTTGGATACAGGAAGCTCTAATATTAAAGCGAAGATCATTTTTGTCAAGAAAATATATATAAAACTTCGTATGGCCAAATTTCGTATACGTGTACTTAACTGTTGATATTTCTCCCTGCATGAAGTATCTACCTCTTGCCATAGTTTGTTCTTGTCAGTAAGAATTTTATTTATTGATTTCCATTTGTCTTG